>Ga0247825_10000001_pt1 | contig 253589 bp, 219 predicted proteins | sample 13C_Vanillin_Day_FD_194413 | JGI IMG/M metagenome (GOLD analysis project Ga0247825, IMG submission 194413) | Soil microbial communities from agricultural site in Penn Yan, New York, United States - 13C_Vanillin_Day48 | ecosystem: Environmental > Terrestrial > Soil > Agricultural land | place...
GCGACCTCTCCTCTTCAAGTCCATGCACCAAGAGCGAATCCCCGGATACTGCGGCAACACGACCCCTGATGGTCTCGCCGTTCGTATCGGTGTCCGAGATCAGTCGACCGACCCGCAGGTAGTCCGCGAGCATCTCATCGGTGGGCTTCACCGTTTGCGTATAGAGCAGAGAGGGCAACCCCAGCACGCCGAGGAGAGGGAGAAATCGGGCACGTGCGATTCGATACATTCGGTCTCCCTCCACCCTGAATGCGTGAATGAAAGAGAGTGAAGCTCAAAACAGACCTCCTCGGACGAAAGGACGCATGAAGGCCGTTCGTTAACGCCATCCACGTGATCGGACCCTGCCCCCGTGCACGGCGGCGTCGGTCGAACAGGCAAAAGCCTTGGTTCTTCGTGCGCGGAAACTGAACGACGGTTCAGCGGCCCAGGTTGGCCCTTCCGGTGATCGGCTTGGAAGAGATACGCGTGGGGACGTAGTGAGAACGTTCGACGACAACCGCACCGGTGGCTGGGGCAGGACGGCCGGCCCCGTTTCCGGCGGGCGCGCTCGACACGTGGCCTTTCGATGGCTCGGCGGGCGCCGGCACAGACGGCCGTTCCGCGCGCGGATGACCCGACACCAGCGGCGGATTGCCGCTCGTGTCGCGCATCGCGTACGACGCGATCGCGAGGTGCCTCGAGAACGAGGAGGAGCTCTTGGAATCGAGCAGTTCGTCGACGCACCGCTCGAACTCGGTCGCTTTGGGCTGACCGCGCCGCGCTGCGAGGCCTGCGAACAGATCCTGCGCGTGACGGAGGCCTCCGACGAGCCGATCGACCAGCTGGGATGGATTCAGACCGGATTCGAGATCGGCGTTGTAGGCGGCGTCGATCGTCTGGAGCAGCTCGGTCGCGTACTGCGTGAGCACCGGGTCGCTCTTGACGGGCTCGGGGGTCTCGACTCGTTTTGACGTCACGGCGTCGGCCGGAGACCCGCGCTCGGGACGTTTGTCCCGACTTCCGGCGGGTTCTAGCGCGGTCTCGTCCCGGCCAGGCGCCTGCGCCTTCACGACCACCACCGGCTGTGTGCCAAGAGCCGTTCGTACACTCTCAAGCTGGGCCGACAGCCGTACGCGCTCCGTGGACTCGACGGCCAGTTGCTGACGGATGGCAGCGACTTCCCGTTCATGACCCTCGGCGGCTGTCTGCAGCTCCATGGCACGGGCGTTCGCCGACTTCAGGTGACTGGTCAACTCCTCGTTCCGGCGCTGCAATTCGTCTGCTCGGGCCGCAATGGTTTCGGTGTCGCGGACCTGCTGCTCCAACCTTCGACGCGCGTCCTCCGTGTCCTTCCGCGCGCCAGCGAGGAGACGCTGAGCGTGCGCCTCAATGTGGCTGGTTGCAAGGGCGAGCAGCACGTCGACGGGCGCAGCCAGCTGGTGAGCATCGGCCTCGGCATCGGCGCTCAATACCCGGTCGCACGAACAGGCCGCCTCGGTGAGCAGGTCCCGCAAACGTTCGATCGTCTTCAGCGCGGGAGCGGTTCGTCTGGCGAGGGCCGCTTCCAAGGTGGCAATCGCTTGGGATCGCCCTTCCCGGAGATCGATCAGGGACTCGACCCGGCCAGGCCCTTGGGGCGTGGGTGCTGTGAGAACGCCTTCGCTCATAGACTCTGCTCCTGGGAACCCGCGTCTCGGGTTCTCTCGCGCTTCTGTCTGACTATCGGTTTGTGGCGACCTTAGTCTTTAGGGCTCGACTCCGTAAGGCTGAGCTCGTGCGTTTTGCACCTCCCAGCTGCGGCTTTCAGTCGCGGCAGCCATCAGTTCCGGGACTTCGCGCCGTTCGCTCCGGCGCCTCGTCCGCGACTATTGCCGAGGCGGATACTCAGATCGGAAATTGGGGAGAAATCGTGGAAGGGGGTGGTGAGGTAGCCGTCAGCGCTCGAACGACTCCTGCCGCGAGGCGTCTGAGAGGCGAATCAGATAGCGCTCAGGCTCCGACCAGAACTTCTCACGCAGTTCTTGCAGGGTCTGAACGCCGCCATAGCTAATCGCTGAGCAGAGATGCTTCAGCATGTCATGAATAATCGGTCGCACCGATCCTCGCGCCGGCACACTCACCTCCAACCCCTCGGCTCCAAGCGCTTCCAACTCGCGAGGACCAGCGTCCTCCAGATCGAGACGATCGCGAACGGCGCCAACCGACGCCATCCCGCGAAACACTTTGAACGGCACGCGGGCAACTTTTTGTGACTCCGGAATCAGAACCGTCTTCAGAACGATCTCGCCCGGCGTCTCCGCGGTGCCGGCGAACGCGCTCCCGAGCATCACTGAATCGCCCCCGAACAGAAGCGCTTGCGCGAACGCGCCGTCGCGCTTGACCCCACCGTCGGCGATGAGTGGCACTCGATCACCAACGGCCTGCCGGCACTGCACCAGCGCTTCGACTTGCGGCACGCCGAAGTTCGTGGTCAGACGCGTCGTGCACCCGCCACCCGGACCAATGCCCACCTTGATCGCGTCCACGCCGCGCTCCAGCAGGAACATCGCACCCTGACCGGTCGCCACGTTGCCCGCGACGAGCGACACGACGCCGAGCCGTTTGCGCAGCTGCTCGATCGCTCGATCCATCACGAGCGAATGGCCGTGGGCGATGTCGATGACGATCGCATCGGCGCCGGCCCGCTGCAACTCCACGGCACGCTCGAGATAATCGCCGGTTGCGCCCACCGCCGCGGCCACGCGGAGCCGGCCCTGGTTGTCGCGCGTCGCAAACGGATGCGTACGGTGCTTTATCAGATCCTTGGCGGTGATGAGTCCCAGCACTGTGTCATCTGCGTTCACCAGCGGAATCTTCTTGACCTTTCGTTCAGTCATGACACGTTCGGCATCCGCAAAGGCAATCGGACCGGTGTGAACGACGAGCCGGTCGCGTGGCGTCATGCGGTCAGCCACGAGCGCATCGCCGCTGACGAAACGGACATCACGCCGTGTCAATAGCCCGGCTAGTCGCTTCCCGTCGGTTGTGACAACGAGCGTGCCCACGCCCGTTCGCTCCATGAGTTGCAGCGCGTCGGCGACGTGCGTGTCGGTGTCGACAGTATGCGGATCAGCGATGATACCGTGCTGCGTCCGCTTCACCGCGGTCACTTCGCCGCTCTGGGGGGCAATATCGCCGACGCGAAATCCGCGATCGATCACGCCAATGCCGCCCTCTTCGGCGAGCGCGACAGCCATGGCGGCTCGCGTGATCGTATCCATGTTCGCCGAGACAAGGGGCCGCTTCAGGGCGATCTGAGTGGTAAATCGGCTAGAGAGATCGATCGTCGCCGGATCACGGCTGGGTACCGTGCCGAGTTGCGGCGTCAGGAGAAAGTCATCGAACGTGCAGCCGCGCACGAGTTGCAGCAAGTTCAGGGCATCTGGGGGCACAAGCGCAGATTAGCGCAACGGTCGTACCACTACAGCTGCAAACTGCTCAGCTGCGTTGTGCTGGCGTGAGAGCGCTCCAGGGGCTCGGCAACGAACTCATCGAGCCGTGCCATGCCGCTGCTACGGGACGACAGGTGCGGCGGCTTCGTCTTTGCGCACCGCTTCCGCGGCGTCGGCCGTCGGCGACTGGCCCGGGCACGATCACTTGTTCATCGTCACGCCCAGTTTCAGCGTTCCTCCGGGTATTGAAAGGGCAAAATGCCCACGACCCGCTTCTATCGCACTCCGAAAGTCCCGGCACTCGGCGAAGAGGTGTGCCGGCGCGCTCATCGTCGGAGATCCTCCAGGCGCCGTTGGTACTCGTCACGCTCGATCTCGCCCTTCGCATAGCGCCGCTTGAGAATCTGCTCAGGCGTTTCGTCGGCTCGGGGCGAGAATCCGCCGGAAGCTCCAGCGACCAGCCGCACGAGTAGTACCAGAACGACAATGCCAGTGATCCACCACAGAGCCATCCACCAGCCCATCGAGCCCATGTAAGGCCACACACGTCACCTCCAGTGATCGGAACAAGGGACTACCTCACGGCGCATCGGTTGGCTCCCGCTTCGAGGTTCGTCGGGTCGGTTGTCGGGAATTCGCCCGCCTCATTCAATTCGACGATGCGGGCGAAGTTCGGCGGCGTCGGCGGCAGCTTCGACGTGACCCGTCGCACGAATGCGGCTTCCGACGCGAGCCATCCGGACAACCACGTCTCCACGTCGCTCATGGGGGCCGCGACGGCCCGTCCATCGAACGCGATCGGCTCGCTGGCATGCCCCGGCAACACCATCGTGTGAGGAGGAAAGGCGTGCAGGCGGGTAAGTGACGTGAACAGCGCGCGGGCTCGCTGTCGCGCGGCCTCCGGGGCGGCGTGCAGGTCCGGGCGCCCCACACCGTTGATGAACAGCGTGTCGCCGGTGAACACCGCGACCCCGTTCAATGCGTAGGACGTGCTCTCATCCGTGTGGCCGGGCGTGCGCATCGCGGTGAGGCTGGCGCTGCCCAGCGGAATGCGTTCGCCGTCGGCAATGGCGGTGAACGCGAACCTGACGCGCGACTGCGGAGGCAGCAGAAGCACCGCGCCTGTCTGTCTGACCAGTTCGCGTGCGCGCGACAGGTGGTCGGCGTGGACATGGGTCTCGAGCACATACCGAATGGACCAGCCGTGGCGATCCGCGAGTTCGAGGTACACGTCGACCGAGACCGACGGGTCGATCACGGCGGCCTCTCCCGAGGAGCCGACCACGTAAGAGAGGCATCCCTTCCCGGTCCGACGGACCTGGATGACGCGGCATGACTGGTCCGGGAGCGGCACCTCCGCGGCATTCCACGCCAGACTCCACGCTTTCATGCCGCCGGCGAGCGATCGCGCGTCGAAGCCTCGTTCGGCGAGCATCTCTGCGGCCGTTTGGCTGACCAGGCCGGCGTTGCATACCGTTACGACAGGTCGATCGAGCGGGAATGCCGCATCCGCGAGCGCGCCGGGCTCTCCCGCGCGCAACGCCTCGTAGGCGTTGAGGTGCGTGCTTCCGGGTATCGCCCATTGGGCGCGGTCTTCGTCGGTTCGGACGTCCAGCACCGTGACCGGCTGCTGCGCGTCGAGCCACTCGCGCAGGGTCTCCGCTTCAATCTGCATCGTCATCATGCCCTCCGACGTCTCGCCCAACACATTGCCGGGCTCGACGCCTTTCCCCATACGGTCACTTCGGCCTGTGCATGTCTACAGCGAGTGGTTGGCGCGCGTGGGGCATCGCCATCGCTGACTCGTCATTGGCCCGCACAGTCGTTCGCGCTTCAGCCGGCAGGGTTTCCGCCATTCGCGTCGCCGACACGATCCCGGACACGAAGGTCAGCGCCGCGATGACCCACATGGCGACGTTCAACCCAAACGCGTCTGCGGTGATCCCCGCGAGCAGCGCGCCGATCGCATACCCGAGATCACGCCAAAGGCGGTAGACGCCGACTGCGGACGCCCTCCATGACGGGTGAGCGACGTCGCCGATGGCGGCGAGGAGGGTCGGGTACACCATCGCCGTTCCAATCCCGAGCAGCACCGCACCGATGACAAACCCGGCAAATGCATGTGCCACCGTCACCGCGCCAATGCCAGCGGCCTGGATCCACATGCCCCAGACGATGAGCGGCTTCCGACCCGTGCGGTCCGAGAGCGCGCCGGTCGCCAGCTGAGCGAGGCCCCACGTCGCCGGGTAAATGGCCGCGAGCAGCCCCACCTGCGCCAGGTCCATCCCGGCGGCGGCGAACACCAGCGGGAAGAGGCCCCAGGCCATCCCGTCGTTCAGGTTGTTGACGAGTCCGGCCTGACTCACGCTCGAGAGGTTGCGGTCGAACCAGGTGGTGCGCCAGAACACCTCGCGAGGCGTGGGGGCGTCGTCAGGCGATACAGGCCGGAGGAGGGCGGACTCATGCGACACGTGATGCTGCGTTTCGCGGACGAGCCCTGCGGACAGCGCGAACCCCACGGCGACGAAGACCACGCCGAGATAGAACGGCTGCGGGCGGAGGCCGTAGCGTGCGGCAATCCAGCCCGTCGCGAGCGCACTGGCCGCGACCGCCACGTATCCGGCGAACTCGTTCAAGCCCATCGCCAGCCCGCGCTGCTTCGCGCCGACGAGGTCAATTTTCATGATGACGGTGGTCGACCACGTCAACCCTTGGCTGATGCCAAGGAGGAGATTCGCGAACAGCACCCAGTTCCAGCTCGGCGCCCACATCAGGAGGAATGGCACCGGCGCAGCGACCAGCCACCCGGCGACCAGCACGTGTTTACGGCCGAGACGATCAGACAGCCGACCGGCACCGTAGTTGGTGAGCGCCTTCGCGACACCGAACACTACGATGAACGACAGCACGGCAGTGCGAGCGGCAAGCTGGAACTCCTGCTCCGCAATCGCAGGCAGGATGCTGCGCTCCAGGCCGACCATGGCGCCAACAAAGGCATTCACGACGACGAGCAACGCGAACTGACCGAGGTTCTCGCGGAGGCCCAGGCGCACGGCGCCTGCTGTTGGCGGCGGTGTTGATGGACTCATCGTCGTCCACAGGCGTGAGGGCTGTCGCCGGTTTCAACGCGCAATCCCTGCGCCCGCCATTCGGGCACACCATGCTCCATACGGTGCGCGCGGAAGCCCTTCCGTCGGAGGAGATCGACCGCGTCGAGCGCCATCACACAGTACGGGCCGCGGCAATACGCCACGATGTCGCGGCGTTTCTGCAACTCGCCGAGGCGTTTCCCGAGGTCGGCGAGAGGTACGGAGATCGCGCCCGGTATGTGAGCCGCCAGGTACTCCTCACGGGGACGGACGTCGATGAGGGTGACCTCGCCGGCGCGGACACGCCGGACGAGCTCGTTGTTGCCAATCGCCTCAAGCGCGCCGCGTTCTTCGAGGTACTGGCGCGTCACCTGCTGGAGCTCCGCCAGCCGCGACTCCGACAGGCGTCGCAACTGGAGAAAGAACTCACCCACGTGCGGGTCCGCGAGCCGGTAGGTGACGTACAAGCCCGCCTTCCGGGCCTCGACCAGACGGGCGCGTCGGAGCACCTGCAAATGGTGCGAGGTCGTCGCGACGCTCTGCCCGGTCTGGTGGGCGAGCGCTTCGACCGTCCGGGCTCCCTGGGACAGGAGATCGAGGAGCTCGAGACGGTTCGGGCTCGCTGTGGCTTGGCCGATGCGGGCGATCTGCTCGTAGATTGCGCGCTTCAATGACGCCGGGCGTGTCGTGGTGGGCATTAATAAAATATTCAAATGTATATTTGAATATATGTCAAGACGCCCTCGCGACGTCTCGTCGCCAGAGGCACGCGTTCTACGGGGTCCGGCCCGCCCGTCCGCCTCTAAATCGGCCGCCGGGATTTTCTACTGGTCTCGGTGCGATCCGACGATAAACACGACAGGAGGGTTCTCCCATGAGAGGCGCAGTCGTTCCGCTCCTGGGCGTCGTCTTCGCACTCGGCTGCTCGGGCGCCGGCGGGCCCGGTCCGGGCGAGGGTGGCAACGCGAAAGTCACTATCGCCGACACGAGCTTCGACGTGAGCAACGTGAGGCTCGTCGTCGTGACGGGCGAGGACGGCTACTTCCGGGTGGATGGCGATGACGCCGCTCACCCGAACGACGACTGCCTGCCCGGCCTGGGCGGCGGCCTCGCCTTGTATGGCGACGTGCCAGCCAACGTGACGTCTGGCGCGTATCTCGCGGGCAAAGAGCTGCCGTTCGAGTTCACGGGCGACGGCGACGATTTCAATCTCTGCTTCGTCGGCTCGAACGGCCTGCTCGGCGTCGAGAGCGGCACGGTGCGCTTCGATGCGGTCGAAGGTACGACCGTGACGTTCTCTTTCTCCGGGAGCTTCGTGCTCTACGATGGCGAAGGGGGCCAGTCGTCCTCCGAGATGCGCGCCTCCGGCAGCGGCGTCGCTCACCTCGCCACGGACTGACCGGCCCGCCAGCATAAGGAAAGCCAGCTGCCAGGCGAACGCGACCGAGAAAAAATCGTAGAAGAACTGCGGGTAGTCCGTCGGCGGGGCGTCGCTTCCGCTGAGCTAGTTGCGACCACTCACCATTTTCAGCACGACTATCCGGAAGTTGTCATCGAGGAGTCGCGCCGCCGACTGATTCAGCGTGAGGCGCGCGCGGTTTCTGAAGACCGCGTGGGCCGCCAGCCCCGGCGGCCGCAGCCGCATCAGTCGAAGGTCTATGGCGATGCGATTGTGCGCTGTGGTGAAAATGCCGATCGGGTCGTCGGTACGCATCTCCGTCCATTCCAGAATCGTCGGCACGAGGAGCTCGGCGGCGCCGTTCTCGAAGGCTGCGTTAGCGGCGTCGAGCTCTTCCGTCGTCAGCCCTCCTCCGCCGACCGCCGCCGGGTAGCTCGCGAGCGCCCGGTTTCTTCCGTGCGACGCCCCTCCGGCGACGTCGACCGCTGCGGACTGCTCCCGGAGAATCGACAGAACGCGCGCGAGTACTTCCTGCCGTCCTGCCGGAAAATTGCGCCCGACGTTGCCGGGCGAGGCGGTACCCTCAACCATCGGCTCCATCACAAAGACCGGCCCTGACGCCGGAGCCTTGAACGGATCGAGTGTTGGATTCCAGCGAACCGACGAGGTTGATGCGCAGCCCGCGACGGCGAGTGCTGCCGTGATCAACACATTACCGGCAAACGGCCGCACTGACATCTGTTTCCATTGTAATGATGCGAAGACGGGTCGAAAAAAGGCTCACGCGGTACCATCTGGCTCGTGCGGATTCACCTGATCACCGCCGAGTCGCCGGAATCGCGGCGTCTCCGCCGGGGCCGGCTGATCCAGTTTCCGCAGCTCACCATGCCGCTCGTCGCGGCGCTCACGCCGCCCGGGCACGCGCTTTCACACACGGACGAAATCGTCGAGCGGGTGCGGTTCGACGTGCGGACAGACCTCGTGGCGATCACCGCCCCCACGCCCTCCGCCCTTCACGCGTACAACATCGCACGCGAGTTCCGCCGCCGCGGAGTGCCGGTGGTCATCGGCGGCCCCCACGCGACCGCTCTCCCCGAAGAGGCCGCGCGCCACGCCGACGCCGTGGTCGTGGGCGAGGCCGAGGACACCTGGCCGCGCGTCCTCGACGACGCCCGCCGGGGAAGATTCGAACCGATATACGTGTCGACCCGGCAGGCGACGCTCGCTGGTCTGCCGGCCCCGCGCTGGGATCTCATCAAGGGACGCCGCTACGGCAAGTCGGTCACCATCGCGACACGAGGGTGTCCGCACCGCTGCGACTACTGTTCGATTCCGCTTCTCTACGGTGCGGGGACAGTTCGTTATCGCCCTGTCGACGAAGTCGCCCGCGAGGTTGCGGCCAGCCCGACGCGCGCGGTCGTGTTCTGGGACGACAACATCGGCGCCAGTCCCAGGTACACGAAAGAGCTGTTCCTGGCTCTCGCTCCCCTGAAGAAATGGTGGACGAGCCAGTGCACCGTCAACGCCGCGCGCGACGAGGAGCTCGTCGAGCTGGCGGCGCGGAGCGGGTGCAAGGCGCTGTTCCTCGGCCTCGAGTCGATCTCGCAGAAGAGCCTGGAGGCGACGAACAAGGCGCACAATCGCGTTGACGACTACCGCAGCGTCATCGCGAACCTTCACCGTCACGGTATCGCAGTCCACCTGGGGATGATGTTCGGGTTCGACGAGGACGACGTGGGAATCTTTCGCCGGACGGCAGCGTTTCTCGACGAGGCCTGCGTCGACGTTGCGACGGTGAGCATGGTCGTACCGATGCCGGGAACACCGACGTTCCGTCGCCTGAACGCCGACAAGCGGATCCTGACCACCGACTGGTCCAAATACGACGGGAAGAAACACTGCGTCTTCGAGCCCGCGCTGATGTCGCCGGCGGAGCTCGAGGCGGGTACCGAATGGGTCGCGCGCCGGTTCTACTCACCGCGATCGATCCTCCGTCGCCTCGCCGGCTCGCGGGCGGGCGTCTGGTGGAATCTGCCCCGGAACGTGGGCTACATGACCGCGGGACTCTGGAACGCGGGACCGTCGTGGGATCCGGCGGCGACAGAGTGATGTACGCTTGAGAAGGCGCGGAGGGATGGCCGAGTGGCCCGCTCACCGGGCACATTAGAGGAAAGGTCGACGACATGCGCATTTTCATCTTGTCCGTGCTGTGCTGTGTGTTCGGCGTCTCCTTCGCTCCGGGCGCGTTCGCTCAGCCGGCCGCGCCAGCCGCGTCGCCGCTCTTCCTTCGGGAAGACTGGAAACATACGCCCGATATCGCGGAGCACGCGGTCGTTCAGGATTCGGTGACAACACCCGATGTGGAACTCAAGCTGTATGGACAGACTCCCCAGTACACCGATCCGGACCGGCAGGGAAGAGCCAAAGACTCCGGTGTGTATGAGGTGTTGGCTGGAGACGTTACCTACATCTACACGGGCCCTTGCCTGACGCCCTGCGCCGTGGCGCTCAGAGACAAGAACAACTACGCGAACCTCTCCGGCCAGGCCCGCGTCCGCTGGCGCACTCGGCAGAGCGGCTTCCATTTTCTGCGGCCGATTATCAAGCTCGCGGATGGAACCTGGCTTGTCGGCGACTACGCGGATGGTCCGAGCTCGGACTATCGGGTAACTGAATTTTCATTTTCAGACGTCCGATGGAAGTACCTCAACATCGACTATGTGGTCACGGCCAAGGCCGATGCCTGGGTGGTCAATCCCGACCTGGGCAAAGTCGACGAAATCGGATTCACAGACCTGATGCCCGGAAGCCCGGACAATCACGGCCACGGCGCGGCGAGCACGTCCCGCGTTGACTGGGTCGAGATTTATGCGCCCAAGGTTCCCAGGAGCGGGGCGTCGCAAGCGAGCAGCGGTCGCTAGACAGCGGGCGTCCTATACGGCGAATCAAGTCGCCGAGAGGCTCCTTGCGTTCGGCCTTGAACTCGAGCCGGACCGCAACGAGCATGTGCGGGACCTCGTGCGGAATCTAGCGCAAGCTGGATTCGGAGCTCTGGGGCCTTCGAGTCGTGGTCGAGCGAGGCCCTCCTCAGTCATTCGACCGCCACGAGCGCCAGCGCCGCGAACGCCGTCGCCGCGTCCGACATGAACAGCCTGCGCCACGGTTCGCCCCTCGCCCCGCCGTGCTCGCGATCGTAGTTCAGTGAGTGGGCCCGCCACGCGGGTAACTCCTCCTTGCCCACGCGCACCGGTCGCTGGTTCGCGGCGAGCCACCGGACGCCTGGCGCGACGATCGGGTGATCGGCGCGAATGCCCGCCGTCACGAGCGCGTAGACGATCAAGCCGGTGGCGTAGCCGTCCGACAACGACGTGATCGAAGGGTCGCGCGTGCCCGGCGGCTGAAACGGCGGCTGTCTCCTGTTCCACTGCCACCCGCCGAGCCGGTCGAGCGACCAGCCGCCGTCGCCGTTCTGCAGTCGCTGGAGCTCCGGCACGAGCGCGTCCCGATCGGCACGCGACAGCACGTTTTCGAGCGACACCGACGCCAGCACCCCCCAGAGGCGGTTGTGAAGGCTCTCGGTCGAGAACTTCTCGCTCAGATATTTTCTGAGCCGGTCGATACCATGCGTTGAGTCGGTCGCGCGGGCCACCATGGGCGCCAACCCCACGGCGAGCGCGGCAAACGCCGCGCCCTGATACGCGGACCCGGCGCTCTCGAACGGTTCGAGCCCCACGTCCAGCCACTCCCAGCCGCCATCGTCCCGCTGCGTCGCCCACAGCCGCTCCATCGCACGGCGCGTCGCGTCGTCATGAGCTGAAGCGCGATTGCCATCCATCGCGGCCAGGATCAGCGCATAGAGGACGGCCTCGGTGCCTTGCGACTCGGCCCTCTTGCTTTCGTCGAAGTCGTAAAGAAGCTGATGCGAATCGAACGTGCGGACACGCTGCGATGTGTCCTCGGCCAGACGCAGCTCTTGAGGAGTTGGCGAAACGATGCCCATCCCGCTCCGCAGCCGCGGCCGCGCCAGGACATAAGGGATCACCGTGTGACACGAAACGCACGCGGTTCGCCCTTCTCCGGTCCGCAGCTGTTCGGCGTTGGCAAACCAGTCGTCCATGCGGCGGTCGAGGTACTCGGCGGCCGCTTCACGATTCCAATCGGTCGTCGGCGCACGTGAGGCTTGAGCAGAGGACCACACGACGACTCCGGGGGAGATGACCGCAAACAGGAGAGATGCCGCAAGGAGCCGCATCAGAAAACTCTCCTACCAACTGCGCTTGAACGCCAGCGTAATCGACGGGAACGGATTCCTGCTGGCGCTGGGAGCGCGGACGAAGTTGCCGCGCGGCCGATTCCCACGAATGGCGAACGGGAGGGCCAGGCGCAACGAAGGCTGAGCTGGCACGGGTCTGCCCTCGTTCCGGTCGAACCGGTAGAATTCGACCGATGCCGTCGACCTTCGTCGGTTACCGGCGCGGCGATGCGGCGGGGTACGCCGGACGTCTTCACGAGTCGCTCGAACGTCGTCTCGGCCGCGATGCAATCTTCCGAGACGTCGATACACTCGAACCCGGGCAGGACTTCGTCGAGGCGATCGAGCAGCGCCTCGGCGAGTGCAAGGTCTTCCTCGCGTTGATCGGCCAGGAATGGCTCGATGCGCGCGACCCAGGCGGCGCTCGTCGGCTCGAGCACGCCGACGACTACGTCCGACTCGAGATTGCCGCAGCGCTGGCGCGATCCGAGGTGCGCGTCATCCCGGTTCTCATCGAGGGCGCGGTGATGCCGTCGCCCGAAGCGCTCCCCCAGGACATTCGCGGCCTCACCCGGCGACAGGCCGTCTCGATTCGGGATGAGGCGTGGGATCACGACGTGGATCGATTGGCCGCGGTCATCGCAAAGCTGACCGCCCGTCCACTCATCGCTGCCAGTACCGTGTCAGCGGTCTCGCGACGACTCGTCGGAAGGCTCGGGGTGGGGTGGATCGCGGCTGCCGCCGTACTTGTCGCCCTTTCCATCGTGGTGTCGATGTTTTCTCGAGACCGCGATTCCGTCGGAACGGAAGTGCAGACGAGTGCTCCTGAACCATCGGTTCCTTCCGTTGAGACGCCCGCGGCGGACGCCTCGCCGGCTTACCGTGTGCCGGTCCCTCGTATCGCCGAAGTCGTCCATGCGTCGCTCATTTACTCGCTGCTGTCAGCTAGCGTGACGCCGAATGCCAATGATGCAAGCGAGCTGAGGCTGCGTTTCAGGTTTTCCAATGAAGGACCTTACGACGCCAACGCGTGGGATGCGAGCTTCCGTCTCGTGGCCGGCGGCCGGACGCTGGCGCCGACCGGCGGACTGAACGAGATCGTCCAGGGCCAATCCGTCAAGGACGGAATCGTGACGTTCACGGTCCCTTCGAGCGCGCGCCGTGTGATCGTGCGCGTCGTGGATGGAAATCGCGCTGGGGACCTCCCGCTCGATCTGTCCCCGACCGGCCGGCAGGCTGAAGACGAACGGGCCGACGTCGGCGACGCCTCGTCGCTCGCGATCGTGCGATCGATCGTCCGTGAACCGCGAGTGCTGACGCGGGGCGAAGACCTCATCGTGACGGTTCTTCGCGGGACCAGCCGTCGGTTCGCAAACGCGGTCAGGCTCAACTTCGTGGTGAGGCTCGCTGCGCCCGGCAACTATCCCGTGCACAGCAGCGCGGCGACTCTGCGTCTCGTGGCAGGCGACAGCGTCGTGGCGCCGCTCGAATCGCCGAACGTTGTCGTGCAGTCGGCATCGGACGTCATGGCGGATGTCGAATTCGAAGTGTCGCCCTCCACGACCCGCGTCGTCCTCAAAGGATCCGCTCTCAACAACGCGGGCGAACTGGCGATCGACGTTCCACCCGCACCTTGAACCCAGCGACGGCTTCTCACCGTTTCTCGCCGCTTCACAATCTCCACACACCGCGAATTGACGCGCCGGACGCGTTGAGTCGACGAGCGCGCTGACTTTAGTCGCTCGACGTGAAGTTGACGGGCGCCACATGTTGTACGCCAGCTGAAAATTGCGCCCATTTGTGGTGGTTAAGGTCTTGCTCATCGATGGTGTGCAGGAGGAGTGAATGAGGGTTTGGATCATCGGGGCGTCGTTGGCCGTCTGCGCAGGCTGCAGCAGTTTGCCGTTTGAACCGGCTGGCTATCGAGCCGCCTCGCCATCATCGCTTGCAGTGGCATCACCAGTTGAGGGCGTCGCCCCGCTCGTGCCGCCTGCACCCGCACCGGAGCCCGCGCCCGCACCGGAGCCCGCGCCCGCACCGGAGCCTGCGCCCGCACCGGAGCCAGCACCCGCACCGGAGCCAGCACCCGAGCCAATCTCCGATCCCATCGCGGCCGACCCGACTCCCTCGGCACCGACACCGCTGCCCATCGAAGGGCCGTGCGGGGCACCTTGTGCCCCACCGGTCATCCTGACTTGTCCTTCGGGCCTCGAGCCGATCCTGGCTGGTGAGGCGGTTGTTTGCCAGGCGCCGACAGAAGTCTTGACGTGTCCTGCGGGAACAGTCGCGGTGCTTGGCGAGACGGTGAGCTGTCAGCCAAATTAGTGGCTGACCACGATTCAGTCGGGTTGATTATGAATGCCTGAGCGTCGCCGGACGGCTCAGGCATCCCCCCGCTCCTTCGGATCATTCCCGGTTACAACTAAACCGTTCAGTCCGCAACAATGGGCAACGGTTGACCTCATGAACGGCTTCGGCTTGCAGATTACCGATGACTCGACGAGCATCGAGGCAGCGCACGAAACCTGGGAGCAGATCAAGGACGCCGTGCGCGACGGCTGGGATCGCATCGTCGGCAACAGATAGGAAACGACGCGGGCCTCGACCCACGGGGGTCGAGGCCTCGTTGTTCAGTTGCAGCCCCTCAGCAGAAAAATCGCGAACAAGACAGTGGCGGGCACGCCCATGAACCACAGCAGCATGTAGCCTATGGCGCCCGTGGTGTCGTCGTAACGTTGTCTGAGCGTCTTCATGTTCTCTCCTCTGCTTGTTACAAAGCAAAGGAAATGCCCGGGCTCAGTGTCGCGACGGCATCTTATTGATGAGCGATTATCTGGAGTAGTTCACTTCAAGATCGAGGTCAGCGTGACCTGCGCTCGAATCTCAATCTGACCGGGCGCAATCGGTGGAGCATCGGCTACTACGGCCTCGCGCGCCATCGCAAGGCGCGGGGTGGGTATTGGACCGCCGCTTGGCAACGCGTCGATGCGCCGCACACCCGCTATCCCTCTTCCTGCCGCTGCGGCTACCGCTTCTGCACGACCGCGCGCATCCTCGACCGCCAGTCGCAGCGCCTCACGTTCGAGCTTCGCGCGATCCTTCACGTCGAATCGGACGCCGCTTACCGAGGTGGCCCCCGATCCGACCGCCATCTCGATGAGCTCGCCGACCCGCTCTATCCCGTCTATCCGGATTTCGATCGTGTTGCGAGCGACATACCCGCGCGACACGCGCTGGTTGTTGACGAAGTCCCACTCCTGCTGGAGGTCGTAGCCGATCGTGCGGATGGCTTCGGCGGGAATCCCGGCGCCGCGCAGTTTGTCGATGACAGGTGTCATCGCCTCGGCGTTCCGCTGCTGAGCATCGCGCGGATTGCGGGCGCGAGATTCCGCGCTGAGGGTCACCCAGGCGCGGTCGGGAACGCCTTGAACGATCCCTTCACCTGAAGTGACCACCAGAGGAGGTTCGGGCACGACCGGTGGTTGCGCGAGCGCATCGGCCGTCATCAGCAACAGGACCAGTGGCAGGAGCTTGATCGAGGTCAGAGTCACGGTAGCAGTCCCTTCGTTGGCGGCGGCCACTTTCCACTCTAACCGATCAGACGGTTGGACGGGACTGGCGGCCGGTGGCTCCGCCCGGGTGGCTACACTCCCGCGGCGCGCGGCGTCAGCGTCGTGCGCATGCGTCCCAGCGTAAAGGCCAGCGACTCGCGAGGGATGCTCGTCACGAACGGGCCTACCAGCCAGCCGAGTCCGGTTGGCACACCTCGGCTGAGAGACAGCGACTCACACTGGACGTAGGTTCCCGGAGTGCCTGCGGCGCCGCCAGGCCCGTTGGCACGGTGGTCGAGCGAGCAGTAGTTGTTGAAGCGCCAGAGGTAACCGCCGTCATGGCCCACGGGCAACTCGCTTTCGGCTCGACCGTCGGCACTCGACACCTCGGCGATGCGGGTGCTGTAGCCGCGGACGAAGGCCCGGGTGTCGCTCAGTCGGCGGTAGAGCACATCGTTTTCGGTGTTCAGCACGACGCTGATCACCTTCTTCATGAACAGCTGAAGGGAGACCGTAAAGCGATCGCCGTCCCGCCGCAGCAGCCGCGAGCGACGCACGTTCGGGGAATAAACCTCCTGATATCGATCGTATCCCTGCATCAGCGCGATGACCTGACCGACGGTCACGCCCGGAATGAACGTCGTCCCAATCCAGTGATGAATCAGGCCGCTTGAAACGTCGATGTTCCGCCCGGCATCGAGCGTCTGCAGCCGTTCCGTCATGATCTCCCCACGCTGCAAGGCAATCTCGGCGCGGCGCCGATCGGCATCGTCGAGTCTGTCCACCCACAGAAAGGGCACCCGGCCCGCGACCTCGTTCTCCATCCTCTTTTCGGTGAGACGCGTATAACGATCGAATGCTTCGATCGTTTCCGGACGGAGCTCCGCCGCATGGGCTGTCGTGGCGGCCGGCCCCGCCCCGGCGACGACGAACGCGAGCGCCACCCAGGCGGCAGGTCTGAACACGAGGCGATCGGCCGAGACAAAGTTGGCCACAGCGCAAACGCAAACGGTCAAGACGTTGGCGATCAAGAAATGCAAGCCGGCGACGTCCACGAGCAGCGGCATGATGATGAGACCACCCGACAACGAGATGATACCGTTCGCGCCATGAAACCGCCACAGACGCCGGAACATCTCGCGGGCTCGAACCGGACGGTCCGACCAGGTCCACGATTCATGGCCGACGAAGTTCAGGAGCACGGCGAGCTCGGTTGCGAGAGCGGTGGAGACCAGATAGTGCAGGCCGAACCGCGCTGTCAACAGCCACAGCGCGGTCAGCTGCGCGACGAATCCGACCGCGCCGACGAGCGAGAACGTCGCGAGCCTCTTGGCAGTCATCGCAGCGGCTCCGCTTCATACAGTGTCCGAGTGTTTCGGGCCACCGACACGACGAAGGTGATGAGCAGGCCAATCGTCCCCACCACGCCTCCGACGTCGAACAGCTGATACTCCCGACCGAACAGCAGCACTTGCGGATCGTTGACGAGCGCGATCGTGCCCACCGCGAGCAACAGCCGAAGCTCCGTGGGGCCGACTCCCCAGAAAGACAGACGAAACACGGTCAGGCAGTATGTCGCCAGGTAAATCTCGATCGACAGCATCAAGTACGCGATCAGGAATGTCATGGCGATACCAGGCGTCATGAACCCCGACCACCCCAGCCCGGCCAGCACGAACACGACGCCGAAGCAATCGACGACGTGGTCCACGTAGAAACCGTATCGCGGCCGCTGCTGGCCTCGAACGCGAGCAAGGGTGCCGTCCAGGCTGTCGCCGAACCAGTTCAAGGCGAGACCGACAATGGCGACCAAGAGCGCGACCGGGCGGCCGGGCGCCACCGCATAGGACGCGCCCGTCAGCGCCATCGCCGCGAGCGCCAGCGCGGTCAGGTGGTCTGAGTTCATGGCGCGCGGCAGGCGCTGGGCCAGCCAAATCAGGCACCGACGTTCGAGCCCGACCAGGGGATTTGAGGCCACCCGGGTCGCCTCGGCAAACTGAACCATGCTCATCGAAAGCCTCCTGTCCTCGTATGCGAGATTGGTTCGGTTTTTGGCTCAGGAGGACGCAATTGCGCCGGAAAGGAGGATAATCGCCGGGAAGGAGGAGCAATGAGACAGGCAGGTCCAACTCTGGCTCTTTGTCTCGGTACGGTCCTACTCCTCGGCACGAGCGGCGGGGCGCAGCAGCCAGCCGCAGCCGTGCCGGAGCTGACCGTGGGACAGCAGGCGCCGGACTTCACGTTGCAGGCGAGCGACGGGCAAACCTACACGCTCTCGAAGCTGAAGGGAAAGGCCGTCGTGCTCGCGTGGTTTCCCAAAGCGTTCACCGCTGGTTGAACGGCCGAATGCCAGGCCCTCCGTGAGAACGGGCCACTGATTCGGGCGTTCGACGTCGCGTACTTCATGATCAGCGTGGACACACTCGCCGACAACACCGCTTTCGCCAAGAAAGAGAACGCGGATTTTCCGATTCTTGCCGACCCGACGAAGGAGACCGCAAGAAAGTACGGAGTACTGCGAAGTCTCGGTAATCTCGGCGAAGTGGCCAATCGCTGGACGTTCTACATCGGTCCTGACGGGCGGATTCGGCAAATCGACAAGATGGTCAATCCCGCCGAGTCAGGCAAGGACATCGTCGCGAACTTGAAGACCCTGAACGTGCCTCCCGCGAAGTAGCTCGATTCCGGCCGGGTCTTCTTCGGGGCTCGGCCGGGTCGTCCCGTTCCCATCAACGACATCTCAGAACTGCCAGCCCACCGTCAGAGCCGTTGCGTCGTCTCGCAGACCACGGGCGACATCGACGCGCAAGGTGGCTGCGAATCCGGGCGCCCTCAGGCGGACCCCGGCGCCGACGTCGATTTGTGTCCGACCGGCCTGCGAGGTCTGAGCCCTCGAGGTCTGGGCGACGTCCGCGAACATCGCGACGCCGACCCGTGCCGGACCTGCCGACCCAATCCATCGCTGGGCTTCGCCGTGCGAGTACAGGAGTGTCCGGCCGAGGACAGACGGGCCAGTGAGATCGATGACGCCGTCCTCGAAGAGCGGATGCGCCCGCAGAAGGACGCGCTCGCGCGTGTCTGTTCCTGCACGAGGCCAAAGAGCCAGCGGCGCATTGCTGCCCGCCTGCTCGACGCCGGCATCGGCAAGGTAGACCCACCTGTCGGCTCGGGGCGGCGATTTGAACGCGACGCGACCCGCCACCGTGTGAAATACGCCGCCGGAGGGTTCCGCCCAGATTGTGGCGCTTCCGTCGATCGACCATCGATCGCCCAGCCAGCGCCGTTCGAGCAAGCCACCGGCAAACACCGTACGACCTTCGAACGAGGGTCCGTGCCAGGTATCGATGCCGGCGCTCACCGAGTACCGCAGGCTGCCGGTCAGCCAGTCGCTGAACGTCAGCGCGCCGTGCGTGCGCGTCTCGCTGAACGTCGGGTAGTACTGCTGCGACTCCCAACCCGCGTCCACGCGCCACACCCCACCCGATTGTCCACGCCCGGGCGCCGCGAATCCGAAGGCGACTTGCGGGCGGTTGTTCCACCATCGCCAGGTGGCCGACCACATTTCCCCTTGTCCGGTTGGACCGGGGAGCGCTATCCGAGCCTCGCGGTCGACGGCGGCAATGGCCGCCGACGTGGTCCATTCCGCGGCTCCCCGTGGAACGCCGCGCTCGACGACCGCCGCGTTGACGGTGACGAAGCCGTCGGCCTCCGGAATGAACGTCAGCCGGGAGTCTGCGAACCGCGGCAGCTGTTGAAGACGACGTTCCGCCCGCCTGAACGCGCTTTCCGTCAGCAGCATGTTCGGCGAGAGCCCCATGGCTGCGGCGACCGTCTGGAAACGGGTGCTGTCGAGCCCGCTGATCTCGACGAGGTTGATCGATGGTCTCCCCGCGCGATTCCAGGCGCGAAGGGCTCCCGTGAAGTCGCTCTGCATGAAGCGGCTCGATGCCAGCACCTGCCCGGCGTAGCCGTCATCGCCATCGAGGGCGGTTGCTCGTTCGGCAAGATCCTCGGCATCGCCCCAGCGCCCCTCGGCGAACCGGACGCCCGCCATCTCGCGCAAAGGGGCGGCCTCGGCGGGACATTGAGCGTGGACGCCGTCGAGTATGTCGTACGCGTCACTCAAGGGCCTGGCATCTGCGCGTTCGATCGCTTCTTCCAGCAGCACATCACAACGGCGCGCCTGCGGACCAATCCCATTTTCCGGTTGCCCGCCGCTCCCGACATCAACGGGACGCGACGAGCGTTCGACCGGAACATGGTCTCTGTCGCCCAGAGAAAGGCCTTTCTCCGCGGGAAGAACCACCAGCGACCAGAAACCGGTGGGCTCCCACACACGCAGCAGATCGGCGACAGCGACGCGCCGTGACGGTCCCCACGTCGGATCGTGGACGATCACGGCGTCTCCCTCGATGCCGGTCACGAGGAGATAGTGATTGCGGACGCCGCGATCAGCGACCAGAATCACGATCGGGCGGCCTTTCTCGAGCTGCTCCTCCAGCCGCTCGATCGACCCCGCCATAGGAAACGTCCGCCATCCCCGCTCCTCGATGGCGCTCACGAGCACGTCCGTCGCAATGCCGCCCGCCCGCTCGTCCACGAGCGGCGCGAACTGCTGCACGTCCGCGTGCACGTCTCCCCAGTAGCGAAAGACCATCGCCGCCACCGAGCCTCCGCACAGCGATTCGGTCTGCGGCAGGTACGGCACCAACAGCGACAGCGCGACGATCAGCGTGGAAGGCACGGGCTCATTTCACGGCGACGATGATGAGGATCACGACCAGGAGGGCGATGATGATGGTGGTGGTCGTGATGGTGACCGACTGGCCGCCAACGAGCTGCTCGTTGACCTGACGGGCGACGCCAGCCGCGCGGACCAGATCGGCGTCGGCGAGCGTGTCGACCCGCGCGACGGCTTCGGTCAGGTCGACGCCGATTCGACCGGCGACCTCGCGAACCTCGGGCCGGGCGAGGGCCTGACGGATGGCCTCGCGGTCGCCGTTCTGCCGCGCGATGTGCTGGGCCAGGACGGCAGCGAGCCTTTCGGGCGGGACGAGATGACGGCTCTCGGCTGAGACCGAGGAGGGCGCCGCCATCAAGAGCGCGAGCACGGATGTGACCAGTTTCCTTACGATCTTCATCGGAAATCCTCCTTTTTGCGGGCCGAAACCCCGCAATGAGCAATTCGGATACCATCGCCCGTCTTGAACTCAAAGGACGCTCGCTTCGATCGCTGGTTGGAAGATGCCGAACGGCGTCACCTGGCAGATCTCACCTTTCCACAGGTGTCGTCGGGACTGCGCGCGTTGTCATCCTTATACGTGGAACGACGCCGCCGGATCGAGGAGGGCGGTGCGCTCGACGGCGCGGGCAAGCGCGCTGCCTTCGCGCTGTTCTACGCTCCCATTCACTTCGTGCTGGTCCGTGAGATCGTCCGGGCATTGCCGGGTCTGGCGGGAGATGCCCGTCCCGACGCGATGGTGGTCGATCTCGGTTGCGGCACTGGCGCGGCGGGTGCAGCCTTGGCGAGTTCGTGCCGGGACGCCCCGCGGATTGTCGGCATCGACACGCACCCCTGGGCGCTCACCGAGGCATCGCGGACCTATCGGAGCTTCGAGCTCCGATCGCGCACGATCAGGGCCGACATCGCGACGGCGCCGCTCCCGCAGGGGCCAGCGACCCTGATTGCCGCCTTCGCGGTCAACGAGATCCCCGAACCAGGGCGCGACGCCCTCATGCGACGTCTGCTGGAGCGGGCTGCCCGAGGCGATCGGCTGCTCGTTGTCGAACCCATTGCCCGGTCTGTGGCGCGATGGTGGGGCAGATGGGAGGCGCAGGCCCAAGCCATGGGCGGCCGCGCCGACGAGTGGCGATTTCGTGTCGAGTTGCCGCCAATCGTGGCGAGGCTGGATCGCGCGGCCCGGCTCGACCACCGCGAACTGACCGCGCGGTCGTTGTGGGTGCCCGGAACCGGACCTTGACTGACGGACGGTGGTTGGTCAGACTAGGCGCCCACGAACCAGTATCGGCGGGCACTCAACTGCCGACATGCGGGTCGAAGCCCGCCATATGAGGCGCACATGAACGACGACGATTTCGATAACGACATGGGTCTGCCGGACGACGATCTCACCGGTGGTTCCCCGGAGACCGACCCTGGCGATCTCGGGCTGGGTCTGGATGCCGAAGAGGACATGGAGGGCGCCGCGCCCGGCCGACCTTCGGGTGGGGCGCGAGCTCGCGCATCGTCGGCAAGCCGCCCGGCGAAGGCGGCGCCCGCAGCGAAGAGCGCGCCGGCGAAGAGCGCGCCCATGAAGAGCGCGGCGAAGAAGAAGGGCGCGAAAAAGAAGGCGGCAGGAAAAGCGGCACGGAAAACTTCGCGTAAGGCGGCCAGGAAATCGAAAGCCAAGCCGGCGCGCAAAGCGTCGAAGGCCGCGCGCGGTCGGAAGAAGGGCGGTCGTCGCCGCTAGCTGACCGATGAACGAGATCGGGGCGAACCCCTCGCCCCGATCGTTCCATCAGCCTCTGAGTAAAGTAGGCGGACTTGAACCGGAGGCCGAATGGCTGACGTCTTCCAACAGGTCTACAGTCCCGTCGGGGGCAGCGTCCTGCTTTCGGCTCTGGTGGCATCGCTGCCGCCCATCCTCCTCGCCGTCTTCCTGGCGGTGCTGCGCATCGCGCCGTGGCGATCGGCGATTGCCGCGGCCACCGCGGCGTTCCTTCTCGCGTGGCTGGTCTGGGGAATGCCGCTGCCGCTGACCTTCGCCGCGATGACGCAGGGGATGGCGTTCGGTCTGTGGCCGATCAGCTGGATCGTGCTGAGCGCGGTCTTCTTCTACAATCTCTCGCTCGCGAGCGGCGACTTCGACGTGATCCGGAGGACCCTCGCGCGGGCGACCGGCGATCGACGCATTCAGGTCGTCCTCGTCGCGTTCTGTTTCGGCGCGCTCATCGAAGGCATCGCCGGTTTCGGCGCGCCGGTCGCGATCACGGCCTCGATGCTCGCCGGCCTCGGCTTCGCGCCGATCATGGCGGCGACGCTCGCGCTCGTCGCCAACACGACGCCCGTCGCCTTCGGATCGCTGGGCATTCCGATCACCACGCTCGGCGGCCTTCTGGCGCCGCTGCTCGAGCGCGACGTCCAGAGCACGACGATGGCGCTGTCGGCGATGGCGGGGCGTCAGCTCGCGATTTTTTCACTGTTCATCCCGGCTTATCTCGTCGTGCTGTTCGCGGGATGGAAGCGAATGCTCGAAGTGCTGCCGGCCGTCGCGACGGCCGGCGCCAGCTTCGCCCTGGGTCAGCTCGTCGTCTCCAATTACGTGGGACCGGAGCTGACCGCCTCGCTGTCGGCGTTGTTTTCGCTCGGTTCCGTCGTGCTCCTGCTCAAGGTGTGGCATCCGCGCGAGGTGTTCGTCGAGCACGCGGCCGCGTCAAGCGTGGACAACACGCAGTCCGACACGCCGGCGCGCGTGGCGCGCGCCTACGGGACCTACGGAATCCTGATTGTCGTCGTGCTGGCGGGACAGATCGGCAACTTCGCGGGCCTGTCGAATCTGGAGCCGCCGCTCAATCTCACGGCGCTTCTTCGGTGCGGGCAGGGCGGCAACAGGCTCTGCCCTGATCCCTGGATGGGACCGAGTGCGGCCGACTCGCCGCAGGGGCTGCGCTTTCCCGTGTGGGAGTTCAGCTGGCCCGGAGCGTATCGCCTCGAAGACAATCGACCGGTCGCCCTCGTGCGTCGTGAGCCGCCGGTCGTCGCGAGCTCCAGCCCGTACCCGCTGACCTATCGCCTCGATTTTCTCGCGACGGCAGGCACGCTCGTGTTGCTGGCCGCGCTCGTGGCGTTCATTCCGATGTGGCTGTCCGGCGTGCCGATCGCTGCGTTCGGGGTCACGTTCATGAAAACGGTCAGACAGCTGCGCCTGCCCATCGTCACGATCGCGTTCATTCTGTCGATCGCGACGGTCATGAACTACTCCGGGATGACGTCGTCGATGGCGCTCGCGCTCGCGAGAACGGGCGTGCTGTTTCCCTTCTTCGCCGCGTGGCTTGGCATGATCGGCGTGTTCCTGACCGGCAGCGACACCTCGTCGAATACGTTGTTTGGTCCGCTGCAGGCCACGACGGCGAGGATTTCGGGATTGGATCCGGTGCTCATGGGTGCCACCAACGCCTCGGCCGGCGTCATGGGGAAGATGATCAGCCCGCAGAATCTGTCGGTGGGCGCAGCGGGCGTTGGCGCCGTCGGTCGCGAGGGCGAAATCCTCGTGCGCGTCGCATTTCACAGCCTGGTGCTGACCTCGCTCATGGGGTTGCTGGCCATGCTCCAGGCCTACGTCCTGACCTGGATGGTGCCGCAGCTCTAGGATGCCGCGTTTTTGTGACTTCGGGGCCGAGCCAGGTTTGGGAGGCGGTCTCCAGTACGTCGTCAGTTCTGGGTCCGCTCCTCGTCCACTGTCGCTGGCTGAACGGCGAGCAGCTCGATCGACACAGATTTGATGAGCGCGTGCAGCAGCTTGCCCGGCGTGATGTTCAGCCTGTCGAGCGTGTCGCGCGTGACCTCGGCGAGCAGGAGGACGCGACCCACCGTGATCTGGACGATCACGTGCTCGAACGCGGGGTCGGCGTGAATCGCCGAGACGTCGCCCGACACGACGTTGTGCACGCTGAGACCCTCCGGTTCTTTCGTCGCCAGAATGACGTCGCGCGCCGGGATTCGCAACCGGACCCTCGACCCCACGGTCATCGCCTGGTCCGACGCGAGCAGCGATCCGCCGTCGAAGGCGAGCTCTGCGAGGCCTCGCGCGGGATGCAGGCGCGACACGACCGCCTCGAACACGCTGCCGAGTCCGACAGCCTCGCGCACCCAGGAAAGGTCAGGTCGACTCATCAGAAAGGGAAGGGACCCACAGGCGACGTTTCGGCCCTCTTCGAGAATCAGCAGATGCGTCGCGAGCCGCACCACATCGTCGAAGTCGTGCGTAACGAGGACGATTGGGAGGTCGAGCATCCGGCGTAGTCCATCGATCTCGTGCTGAAGCCGCCGGCGAACCGGGCGATCGACCGCCGCAAACGGCTCGTCGAGGAGCAGCACGGCCGGCTCGCGCGCCAGCGCACGCGCGAGTGCAACCCGCTGGCGTTCACCTCCGGAGAGCTCGTGCGGCCGTCGATCGAGATGCTCCGGCAGGTGGACGAGCGTCATCAACTCGGCGGCCCGGGATCGTCGTTCGATCCGCGGTCGGTGCCCGAGCGCCGTCACGATGTTGCCGGCGGCAGTCATGTGGGGGAACAGCGCGTACTCCTGAAAGAGGAATCCCACCGCCCGCTGATGGGGAGGGACGAACGTGGCCGTCGCCGTGTCCGTCCAGAGCGCGTCGCCCGATCGCACGGTCGCTTGGGCCGGTTGATAGAGGCCTGCGATGCTGCGCAAGATCGTGGTTTTGCCGCTGCCCGACGGCCCGAAGATGGCGAGGACGTCGCCCGGATCGCAGGTGAATTGCACGTCGAGTGGAATCGGACCAGGCTGACTGAGGCTGACCGACAGTCGCCGCTCAGCCACGACGGAGACCCGCGCGCCGGGACAGTGTCGTGGTGACCATCAACGTCGCGACGGCGAGTGTCAGGAGCGTGGCCGCCATGACGCCCGCGCTCCGATCGTCGAACGCCTGCATTCGATCGTAGATCGCCACGCTGAGCGTGCGGGTCACGCCGGGAAGATTCCCTCCCACCATCAGCACGACGCCGAATTCGCCGAGCGTGTGCGCAAAGGCCAGAATCGCCGCGGTGAGGATGCTCGGCCAGGCCAGCGGCACTTCGATCCGGGCGAAGCGCTGCCACGGTGTCAATCCGCAGCAGGCGGCGGCGTCGCGGATGTCGGACGGAATCGCCTCGAACCCGCGTTGAATCGGCTGGACGACGAACGGGATGTTGGCGATGACGGAAGCGAGGAGCAGACCCTCGAAAGAAAACGGCAGTGATTGACCGACGATCGTCTGGAACGCTCTGCCGAGCGGCGAGCGTGCGCCAAAGGTGACGAGCAAATAGAAGCCGAGGACCGTGGGCGGCAATACCAGGGGGACCGTGACCAGCGCTTCGACGAGCAGTTTGCCTCGAAAGAAGCGATAAGCCAGCAACCGCCCGAGCCAGATTCCGCCTGGCAGGAGGATCGCGAGGCTGGCCAGCCCGAGCCGGAGGGAGACGCCGAGCGCCGTCCAGTCCATGGGATCAGTCAGGCACCGCGAAGCCGTGCTTTTGGAGGATCGAACGGGCAGCGTCGCCCTGAAGAAATCGATAGAACGATTCGGCGATCGGGCCGGAGCGCTTGAGCAGGACCATGCGTTGACGAAGCGGCTCGTGATCCGCGTCGGGGAGCAGCGCGTACGTCCCGCGGCCGGCGAGACCCGGCCCGACGACGAGAGAATAGGCGACAATCCCGCCGACCGCGTTGCCGGTCGTGGCGAATTGGGCTGCCTGTGCGACGGTGTCGCCCAGGACGAGTCGGGGCCGGAGCGCGTCCCACAGCCCGTGCCGGCGCAGCACCGCTTCCGCGGCGCGGCCGTAAGGCGCCACATCGGGATTTGCGATGGCGAATCGGGTGACGCCGCCGGCATTCAAGAGCCGTGCGAGGCCCTCCAACTTGCTGTCCGCGGCCATCGGCGACCCCGCGGGCGCGAAGATCGCAAGCCGCCCCACCGCATAGACCACGCCGGCATCGCGCGTAAGCCCTGCGGCCATGAGCTGAGCGGGAAACTCGTCGTCAGCCGCGAGAAATATTTCGAACGGCGCGCCGTCGAAGATCTGCCGGGTCAGCGTTCCCGAGGCCCCGAATACCAGGGTCACGCGCTCGCCTCGATCGCGCGTGAACCGGGCGGCCACCTCGGTCAGGGCGAAATTGAGATTCGCCGCCGCAGCGACGGCGGGCGCACGTTGGGCCGACACTCCGGCGGCGGCGGTGACCGCGACGGATATCGCCGCAGCCAGACCCGTCGCCCGGAGAGGAACCAGACTGGGAGCCAAGACATGAATCATATCAAATCGAGACGATATGGACCTATTATTGTCTCTAATCGTCTCAGATGGTGTGACGATCTCGAAGGGTGTGACGGAGGGAGGCCCAGATGGCACTGTTGACGGTCAGGGCGGCGGCTGAGCGGCTCGGCGTCGCCTATTCCACGCTGAAGCGCTGGGTCCTGACGGGCCGCGTGCGGACAACGCGCACGCAGGGTGGCCACCACCGGGTCTCTGAATCGGAGATCGATCGGCTGACGGCGCGCCAGCAACCCGAGACCCGACGGGCCGTGAGGGCCGAGGTCAGCGAGTCGCTCGGCGGCCTCAGCGCACGCAATAGGCTCCGCGGTTTCATCGACGAAGTCCGTGTCGACGGCCTCCTGGCGCAGGTTCGTCTGCGCATTGGAGATCAGACCTTGACCGCCGTCATCACGGCTGACGCCGTCCGTGCATTGAAGCTGAGGCGCGGCGATGACGCGCTCGCGATCATCAAGTCGACCGAGGTGATGATTGCCAAGCCCGGATCGGAGGGCATCAGACGACGCAAGAAGCGCTAAGAACCGTCCCGGCGCCGGTTGCCCAGAATCGCGCCTGAATGCTTGAGTCCGGAGCGATGATCCGATAAAAAGGAAGAGCTTCGAACCCCATGCGTCAGGTCCGACTCTGCTTTGGCATCGCCGTCCTCTTTGCGGCCGTTTTCGGCGGAACGGTCGAGCTCGGCCACGTCCCGGTGTCGGCTCAGACGGTTTCGCCGCCCATCCTGCGTGCACGGGACTCAGTGCGTCCGGACACGGCAGCCTCCGAGCCCTCCGCCGATGAGCTCGTCAGAACGACCGCGGAGGGCCGGCTGCAGGCCGATCTGGAAATGCTGCGGATCTTTCGGCCAGCTTACGTGTTCTGGCAGCACATCTTCACTATTCCTGACGGACGAATCGTGTTCGGGAGCGCACGAGACGGGCGCCTGGTGGCGACATTCCCGACCGCCGGTGATTGGACGCGCGACGTCATCTGGGCGGACAGCGGGCTGGCGCCCTCGCTCGCCGGCCAGCAGCTATCCGCTCGTCTCAATCAGCGGCGCGACGAGGTAGTGCGAATCCTCGAGCCGACGACCGGGCCTCTGCTGCACAACTCGACCCGCGGGGCGTTTCTGCTGCCGAACATTCCCCGCTACGGCGCCTTCTTGAACGAATGGGGAGCCATTTACGAGCGGTTTGGCGTCCCGGCCCAGATTGGCCTGGCCCAGGCTATCGTCGAATCGGGATTGAAGGGCACCGCCAGGTCGCGGGCCAACGCCGTGGGCTTCTGTCAGTGGCTCATGCGGAACTGGCAGCATCTGGATCGGCTGACCCCGGTTGTCATCGAGGCCTACAACCAGACGACGCAGGCTCCGTACTGCGCGGCGTATCTCTCGATTCTGGCGACGATGTACAGCAGCTTCATCCCGGCGCTGTCGGAGCATCACGCTGGGGGTGTGAACGTCGGGCGCGCGGTCATCAACGGCGAGCGGCTGGGTGGCGCCGACGCCCGCGAGCAGTACTTGATGGGGGCCCAGTTCGCTCGCGACCTGCGAAATATCTCGTTGCGGCGCTACAGGGATTTGTATCGCACGTACGGCGTACGCTCGTTCTTCTATGCCGAGATGGTGTTCGGCAACACGGTCAATGTCACCCGGATCACCGGCGAGGTGCCGCAGAGTCGCATCTTCGCGATGCGCTCGGACCGTTCGATTCCGATGGCTGAAATCACTCGGCGGACGGGCCTCTCGGTGGACGAGGTGAAACGATACAACCCCGCGATCGTTCAACAGGTCCCGGCTCGGGCGAACCTCTACCTTCCCACCTATGTTGCGGAGTTCGGACCGGACGTCTCGTTCTGGCATCGCCAGGCGAGTACCGCATATCTCGACGTGCTCAGCGATTTTCTTCGGCTCGATGTCGGCGTACAGCGCTGGCACGAGCCGTCGTTCGATGCGGTGCTGCGCGGGTTCCAGAGTCGCTTCCGCGAGACCGACACCGAGGAGGGTGCCGTCATGGCGACGACGCTGGCCTATGTGATCGACGATCTGCGAACGAGCCGTCGCGCCGCAATCCTGGAGGACTTTCGCACGAGCGGCCACATCCTGGACCTCTTCAAACAGGGCGTCAGCGAGCTGGCGACCATCCTTCCCCCATCGCGCTGAGGCGCATCTCTACGCGAGCTCGACGCTCCAATGAGCCCGGAGTCGGGCCTGCACGCGGAGGCTCACTCAAACGCGAAGACGATTCCGGCCGTGAACTCAGCCTGCCAGACGACATTAGTGTGCAAAGCAAAGAGGCAGATACCTGGTGTACAGGCGACGGCGCTCCCCTCGGCGTCGACGAACGTCGTGAACACGCGGCTCTCGAGACGGAATCCGACATGACGCGTGGGGAACAGCTTGACGCCGCCGCCCGCGCTCAAGGTGAAGCGGATTTCGCTGTCCGTGTCGGCGGCGTAGCGAGTGAGTCCCAGCATCCCCGTCAGAAAGGGGCGGGCGCGGCCGGCGTCGAATTCCCGCAGCCCACCGCCCATCCAATGATCGACGGTGATTCGCCAGGGAATGACGGGGGCGAACGGAGCTGGCCGCGCGAGGATATCCGCCTGTTCGTGCGTGAACAGGCCCTCGACCTGAAGGCCGTGAGACCACGGGGCATCCACGACGAGACCTAACGCCAGCGCGCCATCGAGATCCACGGGCTGCCCCGTGATGAGCTCGAAGAAATCGCCGCCGAAGCGGTAGCCCGCAAACGGCGTCACTTCGACCCCCTGCGCCGATGCCGCAGGCGCTTCAGCGACGACGAAACTGAACGCCATGATGATGGCGCCGACTGCTGGAAAGCGTTGTGAAGACATGCGTGCAGCGGCGAGTGCGCGCCGCCGAATAGCGCGCTCCTGCAAATGCGGATCCGCCAACCAAATTCGTAATCGGATCACCGGCACGGAGTATCCTGCGGGCATGAGTACCCGAATCCAGTCTCGGCAGCTTGGTTCTCACGGCCCGGCCGTTTTTCCGTTGGCGCTCGGATGCATGGGCATGTCAGGGATGTACGGGCCCGCGGATCAGAAGGAGAGCCTCGCGACGATTCAAGCCGCGCTCGACGCCGGTGTCACGCTGCTCGATACCGGCGACTACTACGGCGCCGGACACAACGAGCTCCTCATCGGCCGCGCGCTGCGCGATCGTCGGGACCAGGCTCTCGTGTCGGTGAAGTTCGGCGCGCTGCGCGGCCCGGACGGTGCCTGGCTGGGCATGGATACGCGGCCGGCAGCTATCAGGAATTTCCTGGCTTACACGCTGACGCGGCTCGGCGTGGATCACGTGGACATCTATCGACCGGGACGGCTCGATCCCGCCGTGCCGATCGAGGAGACGATCGGGGCGCTGGCCGATCTCGTCAAGGCAGGTTACGTGCGTGCCATCGGCTTGTCGGAAGTGGGACCCGATACGATCCGGCGGGCGCACGCGGTCCATCCCGTTAGTGACCTGCAGATCGAATACTCGCTCATCAGCCGTGGCCCCGAAGCAAAGATCTTCCCGCTCTTGTCCGAGCTCGGAATCGGCGCCACGGTGTACGGAGTGCTTTCGCGCGGCCTGCTCAGCGGGTCGCGGCCCGGTTCGTCCGGCGACTTCCGTGCGCATCTCCCGCGCTTCACCGAGCCGAACCGCGAGCGAAATCAGGCGGTGACCGACGCTTTGCGCGGTCTGGCGACCGAAAAGGGTGTCACCGCCTCGCAGCTCGCCATCGCGTGGGTGCTGGCAAAAGGCCCGAACCTCGTGCCGGTCATCGGCGCGCGGACACGGGCGCAGCTCGCCGAGTCGTTGGCCGCGCTCGTGATCGAGCTGTCGCCGGCGGACATCGCCCGCGTCGAATCGGTGGTTCCCGCCTCCTCTGTGGCCGGGACACGGTACGACGAGCACCAGATGCGCATTCTCGACAGCGAGCGCTAGGTCGGCTGGCGACCTCGCTCAGTAGGACCAGCCGACGGATGCCACGACGCCGACGTCGTTGGTCTCCGCCTCAGGGTTTGGCGGCCGGCTGTCGTAGGTCTCGAAGACGTTGAGCGCGAAGAAGAGATCCTTGAGGAACTCGCGTTTGCCGCTGACGTCGAGCTGCACCCGCTGACGCCCCAGGTCGCTCAAGCTCGGATAGTACTGAAAGTCGAGGTCGAAAGTGGTTTTTGGTCGATCGTAGGTGTAGTACGACGTGCGAACCACGAAGAGTGCTTCGACGTTCTGGGTTGGCTCGACGTCGACACCGCGCTCGTCGTTGAAGGCGAGCCCGCCACCGACGGCGAGCTGCGCCCGATTGCTGTTCACCAGGCGCGGGCCGGTCGCTCCTCCTATCTGCGAGCGCAGCTTCAGTCCGAGGCTTTCGTTGGTTTCGAACCGGCCGGCTCCGGAAATGAACCAGTTGGGCCGCCGGTAGCGGAGGTACGAAAGCTCCATCGTGGCGCGATCGTCGCGGCCCTCGTCGTCCTCGGTCCGGGTCTGCGTCAGCGAGAAGGTGAGCCGGGACTCGAATGCGGGCCTGCGGAAAACCGTGTCCGAGTTGGCGTTGAGCTGCGCGACGCCGCTCGACCGCGTGTAGCTGAAACCGACATCGATGGTGCCGTCGAGCCGCCGCCAGAAGTTGGCTCCGATCGGCGTCATGAACGTCACGTCCGTCATCGGCAGGGTCGTGACCGATCCATCCAGGGCGACGACGGCAATCGAGCGGGCAGCCGATTGTCCGAGCGAACCCAGAAACCGGCGGCCATCACCCGTCATGACTTCGATGAGCCGGGCGGCGACGATATTCGCGAGCTTGTCCCACTCGAGGTACAGCGTGCCCGCATCGTCGGTCTCGAACTCGAGGCGGCCGCGCTCGAGCCGCGCGACCTCGCCCGTAATGCGGTCCCCGTTGGCCAGTGACACGACATCGGTGCGGCCCTGGGCGAACGGTGTGGTCGTGCCGAGCGCCAGGGCCATCGCGATCGCAGCGGCGATCCGCACGTAGCGCGTGCCCGCGCGCGTCATCCGTTGTCCGGCCCGTCGAGGGGCGCAGGCCGACGCGGTGGCCAGTCGAAGCGAATACCGAGAGGCACCGCTGAAATACTAACCCACGGGTATGATCAAGGCACTGCAACCGAAGTGAGAGCGATCTGCCGGTGCGTTTCGCCAGGTTCTCATCAGGGCCGCCCGCAAGGAGGATTTCATGCCGACCGTCACGACCACCGACGGTACCACGATCTACTACAAGGATTGGGGCACAGGACAACCGATCGTCTTCAGCCATGGCTGGCCGCTTACTGCGGACGCGTGGGATGCACAGATGGTCTTTCTCGGCTCGCGCGGCTACCGGTGCATCGCCCACGATCGCCGCGGCCACGGCCGATCCAGCCAGCCGTGGAACGGCAACGAGATGGATACGTATGCGGACGATCTTGCTGCGCTCGTGACGTCGCTCGATCTCCAGAAAGCGGTGCACGTCGGGCATTCGACGGGAGGCGGGGAAGTGGCACGGTATATCGGCCGACACGGAACCCGCCGCGTGGCCAAGGCCGTGCTGATCGGAGCGGTCCCGCCGCTGATGTTGAAGACGGCTGCCAACCCCGGAGGGCTCCCGATGGACGCGTTCGACGCCATCCGAGCGGGCGTGCTCGCCGATCGCTCGCAGTTCTTCAAAGATCTCACCACGCCGTTCTACGGTTTCAATCGGCCCGGCGCGAAGGTGTCCCAGGGGGTTCGGGATTCGTTCTGGCTGCAGGGCATGCAGGCCGGGCACAAGAACGCCCTGGACTGCATCAAGGCGTTCTCCGAAACCGATTTCACCGACGACCTCAAGAAATTCGACGTGCCGACCATGATCATGCACGGCGACGACGACCAGATCGTGCCCATTGGTGCTTCAGCGATGTTGTCGTCGCGGCTGGTCAAGGGAGCGACGCTCAAGGTGTATCCCGGACTTTCACATGGCATGTGCACCATCAACCAGGACCAGATCAACGCCGACCTCCTGGCCTTCATCAAGGGCTGAGGCCGAGTGTTGAGCCCGTTACCAATGATCAGATTCTGAGAGTGGCGGGCTACTTGCCGATCTGCACGGTCAGCATCGAGACGGATCCGCCGTCGATCCCTTCGACGGGAAACGACACCAGATCAGTCCAGCCATGGCTCTCGTCCGGGTCGTCGTGGCGCCACGCTCACTTCCAGGTGATCTCCATGCCGAAGAAATGCATGAATACCTGTCGATTCGGCTGGTTCTTCGGGTTCTGCTGAGGGCTCCTGATGTAGAAATCGGCCTGCTGCGTCGCCGGGTTGGTTTCCCCGGCCGGAAGCTTCTTGGCCGGCATCGGGTAGTTCACACGCAGCGTCTTTCTGTCGCGCAGTCCCTGCGTGACCATGAAGTGCATTTCGTAGTCCTGATAGAGCGGTTTGCCATTGAGCGTGGCATGCCCGAACCCCCAGCCGGCCAGAAACACGACGGTCTTTGGCCAGTTGTTGTCCCCGCACCCTGAATCGGTACCGTGCTCGTGGATGTAGGCAACGATCCCGCCGTTCTGACAGGGGTTGAACTCGTTCCAGCGGTCGATGGCGAGCACCAGATTGCCTTCCGGAATCGTCAGCCTGGCTTCGAACGTGCCGCTGTTCTGGATCTCGTTCACGTCGATCTCGGCAGTTCCGCCGACGGCGCGGACGGCCTTGGCGTCGTTGTCCAGGTGGTCCCATCCCTCCGCGTCGTTGAGGCCGCCGACCATGTGGATGCGGCCGGCCGAGATGACGAAATGCCCGTCGTACAGGTCATGTTGCTCGGGCGCATAAAAGTGAAGGAGGGCGCCGGGCTGCTGTCGGGGGTCTGGTCCCTGTTGCGCAGCGACCGTGGCGCTCAGGACGAGAATCGCGATCCACATCTTTCGCCGCATAAACCCTCCAATTTCATCGCTGTCCGCCTTCGGCGCGTGTACGCTCGGCGTCAACCCTGATGTATGTGATATCACACCGAGTTGGCGCGCGCGATCAATGGCAACTCGTAATCCGTCGGGCGCTGGTGTTGGCGATGGCCCTTACGACTACAGGAACGGCCGACGTCAGGGCCCAGGATCAGGCACAGCTTCGCGTCGAGGTCCGGTCGGAAGATCACGCCGTCGAGAACGCCGATGTGCTGGTGCAAGGGTCGGCTTATCGGACGGACGGAGCGGGGCGCGTGACGATTGTGACGGCGCCGGGTCAGACCGACGTGACCGTCATGAAGGACGGGTTTGTCGCGGCGACGACCTCGATCGCGCTGGCGGCGGGCGTGATCCAGGATCTCCTGGTAACCCTTGAGCGGCAGCCCACGCTCGAGGAGGAGGTCATCGTCGTGGCGGCCACCAGGACCGACAGGCGTCTCGAAGATCAACCGATGCGCGTCGAGGTCCTGGGCCGCGAAGAAATCGAAGAGAAGATGCTGATGACGCCCGGTGACATCGTCATGATGCTCAACGAGATGGGCGGCATGCGCGTCCAGGCGACGTCGCCATCGCTCGGAGCGGCGAGCGTACGAATCCAGGGGATGCGCGGCCGCTACACGCGCGTCCTGTCGGATGGCCTGCCACTCTTCGGGGAGGTGGGAGGCTTGGGCCTCCTGCAGATTCCACCGATGGATCTGGGGCAGGTCGAAGTCATCAAGGGCGTGGCTTCTGCCCTCTACGGCGCCGGCGCGATGGGTGGAGTCATAAATCTGCGGTCACGGCGGCCCCCGGCCGAAACCCAGCGCGAAGTCCTGCTGAACCGATCGACCCGAGGGGCGACCGATGGCGTCGCCTTCCTTTCAAAGTCTCTGCAGGGGTCCTGGAGCGCGTCGATGCTGGCGGGAGGCCACTGGCAGGACATCAACGACGTCGACGGCGACGGGTGGGCGGACCTGCCAGGATACGCACGCGGGGTCGTTCGGCCCCGCCTGTTCTGGGAAGGCGGCGATGGGCGGACACTCTTCGCCACTGCCGGTTTCACGTACGAAGATCGCAACGGTGGCACGCCCGAGGGCGCCGTCCTCGCGTCAAACGGGCAGCCGTTTGTCGAAGCGCTGGAGACGCGTCGATTCGACGCAGGCGCGGTCGGCCAGCTCCTGGTCCGCAATCGATGGCCCCTGTCGGCACGATTGGCCGTAGTCCGGCAGGCCCACGACCACCAGTTCGGTGAAATCCTCGAGCGCGATCGACACGACACCGGTTTTGCCGAGATAGCGATTCGGGGCAGCGTGGGACGCCAGACCTGGGTCGCGGGTGGTGCGTTCGAGCGTGACGCATACAGTCCGCGCGATGTGCCACGGTTCGCGTACGATTTCACGGTTCCTGGCGCGTTCGTCCAATACGACGTGGACGTGACGCCAGGGCTCTCGGTGTCGTCGAGCGGCCGTGTGGACTTCCACAGCGAGTACGGCACCTTCTTCAGTCCACGCGTGTCAGCGCTGACGCGTGCCGGCCGGTGGGCGAGCCGGCTGTCGGTGGGCACGGGATTCTACGCCGCGACGCCGATCACGGAGGAAACAGAAGCCGCGGGACTCACTCGACTGACGATCGGTCGGCCGCTGCGCGCCGAGCGAGGCGTGAGCGGATCGTTCGACCTCTCACGCACCGATGGTCCCTTGTCGTACACCGCGACGCTGTTCGCATCGCGCATTGCCGATCCCGTGTATGTGACGCGCGACACGGAGTACGCCCTTGGTAATCTGCCGGATGCCACGACAAATGTCGGCACGGAGCTGCTCGCCACACTGCGCCGGGCACCCTGGGCGTTGACGGTCACCTACACCTATGTCCGCGCTCGCGAGACGGTCGATGGCCGCGACACCGATGTTCCGCTCACGCCGCGACACAGCGTGGGGATGGTCGCGATGTGGGAGGAAGAGGACGTCGGCCGCGTGGGTGTCGAGTGGTACTTTACCGGCCCGCAGGCCCTCGAAGAGAACCCCTATCGCACGACGAGTGAGCCCTACAGCGTCGTGGGGCTTCTGGCTGAGCGTCAGGTCGGTCGGGTGCGGCTGTTCATCAACGGCGAGAACTTGACCGGAGTCCGTCAGACGCGTTGGGATCCACTGGTGCGCCCGACGAGAGCCGTCGATGGGCGATGGACGGTGGACGCGTGGGCGCCACTCGAGGGCCGTAACCTCAATGGCGGTGTTCGCGTGCGGTTCTGACGCCAAGGTTGTGACCGCATTGAGTGGCGGCGGTCTGACTCGTCGCTCAACCGTCCATCTGACAACACGTCGAAGGCGTCGGCTGTCCGCAGCGACAGTTGCGTCGCGAAATTTGATACGATCGCCGGACTCGCTCGAGGACCCACACGGGACGAGCCGAGCCGCTCAATGACGCTGGCGATTGTCGACGACGACGAGGGTGTGCGTAGAGCGCTGGCGCGGCTCGTGCGCTGCCTGGGCCACGAGGTCTTGATCTTCGCCTCGGCTGAGGAGTTCGAGGCTCAGTCCGTCGCGGTGGATTGTCTGGTCGTTGACGTGCGCCTGCCAGGAGCCAGCGGTCTCGAACTCCGCGAACGGCTGCGCAGCCGCGTGCCGCCGGTTCCGGTCGTTCTCATCACAGGCGACACCCATCCGAAGACGCGAGATGCCTCCCGTGCGATCGATGCCCCCTCGGTGGCCAAGCCCTTCGACGACCTGACGCTGATGGCGGCCATTGCCGACGCGATGGCGCAGGCGGACGTTGTCGGCGAACGTCGTGCAGACTGACGATTCCTATCGGCGCGCAACGGCCGCGGGGCGCGTCGGCGTCTGGGACTGGGACCTCGCCAGCGGCGAGATCTACGTGGATCCGATCCTCAAAGAGATGCTGGGCTACCAGGATCACGAGATCCGCAACCATCTGGACGACTGGGGCCGCCTCGTCCATCCCGACGATGCCACCGCGGTGTTCGAGCGGGCGCAAGCCCATATCAACGGCAAGACTCCGCACTACGAGATTGAGCACCGGATGCTGCATCGCGACGGCAGCATCCGGTGGTTCCTCGCCCGCGGATCCGTCACCCGGAATGCCGACGGAACGGCTGCCCACATGGCCGGGACCGACACCGACATCACCGAACTGAAACGCAGCGAAGAGGCACTGCGCCAGGCGGAGGAACTCAACAGGCGCATCGTCGAGAGCACCGGCGACTGCCTGCAGATCCTCGATCTCGACGGACGCCTGATCTACGTGAATCGCGAGGGGCTGCGTCTGCTCGACCTCGCCGACTTCGCCGACGTCGTCAACCGCCCGTTCGTCGGTTTCTGGGAGGAAGCGGCTCGTCAGGCGGCGGCCGAGGCCGTCGCGACAGCGCAGCGTGGCGAGTGCGGCCGTTTCCACGGCTTCACGCGAACCGCCTCACGTGCGCCGAAATGGTGGGACGTCGTCGTAACGCCGATCACCGATGTGACCGGCAAGGTGGTCCAGCTGCTGAGCGTCTCGCGTGACATCACCGAGCGGCGTCGGGAAGAGGCGCTCCATGTGGCCCAGCATCAGGTGCTCGGGATGATAGCCACCGGCAGCGCGCTGCCCGACGTGCTGGGCTGCCTCGTCGGTCTCGTCGAGCAACAGGCCGACGGTATGCTGTGTTCCGTGCTGCTGCTCGACGGAGACGGGCGCACAATCCGACATGGTGCCGCCCCGAGTCTGCCGGACGACTACGTCCGCGCGGTCGACGGAATGCCCATCGGCCCTCGCGGCGGCTCGTGCGGGACCGCCATGTTCAGAGGCACTCGAGTGGTCGTCACCGACATCTTCACGGATCCGCTCTGGGAGGACTACCGTGCCGTGGCACGACAATCCGGTCTGAGGGCGTGCTGGTCGACGCCGATTTTTTCGCCGGAGCGCAAGGTGCTTGGTTCGTTTGCGATGTACTACAGCGAGCCGCGCACACCCAGGGCCGCAGAGCTGCGACTGATTGAGTCGGCGGCCAACATGGCAGGAATCGCCATCGAGCAGCAGCGCGCGCATCACGCCCTGCGACAAAGCGAGGCACGAAATCAGGCCATTCTCCGCGCCCTGCCCGACTGGATGTTTCTGACGTCGGTCGAGGGCGTCTTTCTCGATTTTCACGCCAGGGACCCGTCGAGGTTGCACGTCCCTCCGTCGGCATTCCTCGGCAAGCACATCAAAGACGTCCTTCCTCCGCCGGTTGCCGAGATGCTTGCCCAGGCGTTCGCGCGCGTGAGGACGTCGGACGAGCCCGAGAAGGTCGAATACACGTTGGCGTCGGACGACACCGAGCGCTTTTATGAGGCGTGCATCGTTGGTTGCGACGGCGACAAGCTCCTCAGCATCGTCAGGGACATTACCGATCGCAAGCGCGCGGAGCTCGAGGCGATCGCGCAGCAGATGGAACTGGCACACCTGGGCCGGGTCGCCATGCTCGGCGAGCTGACGGGTGCACTTGCGCACGAGCTGAGCCAGCCGCTGACCGCCGTTCTGAGCAACGCGCAGGCCGCGCGACACCTCCTGGATCGCGAGCCGCCGGACGTGGCGGAACTCCGGCTCACTCTCGAAGACGTCATCAAGAGCAGCCGACGGGCGGGTGCCGTCATCGATCGGCTGCGCGCGCTGTTGAGGAAGGAAGACATCGTACTGCAGCCGGTCAACCTGAACGAGGTGGTGCGCGAGGTGGTCGACCTGGCACACGGCGAGGTCGCAGCGCGTCGCATGACCGTGACGAGCACGCTCACGCCAGAGGTGCCGCCCGTGCTGGGCGATCGCGTTCAACTGCAGCAGGTGGTGCTCAATCTCGTGTTGAACGCCTGCGATGCGATGAGCGAGACGCAGGCGGCGAAGCGACAGCTTGCGCTCTCCACCGAGGCGGAAGATGGGTTCGTGCAGCTCGTCGTGAGCGACCGTGGTGTCGGGATTCCTCAAAGCCAGCTCGAGCGCGTGTTCGAGCCGTTCGTCACGTTCCGGCCGCAAGGCCTTGGCCTCGGCCTTGCCATCACACGTTCAATTGTGACGGCGCACCGCGGATCGATCCGAGCGGAAAACAACGGTGATGGCGGCGCGACATTCCGCTGTATGCTCCCGGTCGCAAACGCCCCGGCGATCAAGCAGGCGGATTGAGTGACTGCGCCTTCTTATCGCGACGGCCGTCGCTGACCAGAATGGGCAGCCTGACGGGCGGAGACCCGTTCGGCTTACCCACTGAACGTTGGAACGGGCGTCGGCATCTTCACGGCGGCCCCGGACGGACGGCCCGACTGGCGACTCCGGTTCCAGGCCACGCTCCTGCTGCCGCGGCAGTGATGCCGATTTACAAAGACACGCGCCTCAATCGAAGAGCGTTGCCGATCACAGACACCGAGCTGAACGTCATGGCGGCGCTGGCGATCATCGGGCTGAGGAGCAGCCCGAAGAACGGATAGAGAATGCCAGCCGCCACCGGCACGCCGATGACGTTGTAGATGAACGCGAAGAAGAGATTCTGGCGGATGTTGCGCATCGTAGATCGGCTGAGCCGACGGGCTCGCACGATCCCCCTCAGATCGCCCTTGACGAGCGTGACGCCGGCGCTTTCCATGGCGAGGTCGGTTCCCGTGCCCATCGCAATACCGACATCCGCCGCCGCCAGAGCCGGCGCATCGTTGATGCCGTCGCCCGCCATGGCGACACGCTCGCCGCGCTGCTGCAGGCGCTTGACCACGGCCGCCTTCTGATCCGGCAGGACGTCCGCCTCTACCTGATCGATCCCGACAGAACGCGCGACAGCTTCGGCGGTCGTGCGGTTGTCGCCCGTGAGCATCACGACCTTGATGCCTTCGCGGTGCAGAGCCTGGATGGCTTCGGGCGTCGTTGCTTTGATCGGATCCGCCACGCCAATGAGTCCGGCAGCCTGCCCCCCGATGGCGACGAACATGACCGTCTGGCCCTCCCGTCGCAGTGCTTCGGCGCGATCGCGCAGCGGACCCGAATCGACGACCAGCGTCTCCAGGTGCCGCAGGTTGCCGACGGCAACGGCTTGGCCATCGACGACCCCAATGACGCCCTTCCCGGTGACGGACTGGAAATCGCGGACTTCTGACAACGCGACGCCTCGTTCGCGGGCGCCGTCGACGATAGCTGCGGCGAGAGGATGTTCGCTGACGTTCTCGAGACTTCCGACGAGCCTCAGGAGGGTTGCGGAGTCCATGCCGGCTTGCGCCTCAACGATCGCCAGCTTCGGCTTGCCTTCGGTCAACGTGCCCGTCTTGTCCACAACGATCGTGGTGACGGTTTCGAGCACCTCCAGCGCCTCGGCATTCCGGATGAGGACCCCAGCTTCGGCTCCCCGGCCGGTGCCCACCATGATCGACATGGGCGTCGCCAGACCCAGCGCGCACGGGCAGGCGATGATGAGCACGGCCACGGCGTTCACGAGCGCGTGTGCGACGCGAGGATCGGGTCCGTACTGCGACCAGACGACAAAGGTGGCGGCAGCCACGGCGATGACGATCGGCACGAACCACCCCGACACTGTGTCCGCGAGGCGTTGAATCGGCGCTCGCGACCGTTGCGCCTCGCTGACCATCCGCACGATCTGCGCGAGCAGCGTGTCGCTGCCGACGCGCCGTGTCTCCATGACGAAAGTCCCCGTGCCATTCACGGTGCCGCCGGTGACGGTGGACCCGTTTGCCTTCTCCACCGGGATCGGTTCGCCGGTGACCATGGATTCGTCGATCGCCGTCGTTCCGTCGGTGATGACGCCGTCCACCGGGACCCGCTCGCCTGGCCGGACGCGAAGCCGATCGCCGACCTGCACCAGATCCAGCGGAACGGCCCGTTCGGAGCCGTCCGATTCGAGACGGCGCGCAGTCTTGGGAGCAAGCCCCAACAAGTTTCGGATTGCAGTACCCGTCCGCGATCGAGCGCGGAGCTCGAGTACTTGACCGAGCAGCACGAGGACAACGATGACCGCCGCGGGCTCGAAATAGACGGCCACCTCTCCCATTGTGCGGAATGAATCAGGGAACAGCCCAGGGGCGAGCGTTGCGACTGCGCTGTAGGCGTAGGCCGTGCCGACGCCGAGCGCGATCAGCGTGAACATGTTGAGGTGACGGTTCACCACCGATGCCCAGCCACGCACGAAGAACGGCCAGCCTCCCCAGAGAACCACCGGGCTCGCGAGGGCAAACAGCATCCCGTTCAACCAGCCTTGCGGCACTATATGGTGCAACGGCTGGCCCGGCAGGAAGTCCGACACCATCAGGGCGAGAATGGGCGTTGTCACGCCTGCGGACCACCAGAACCGGCGCGTCATGTCCTCGAGTTCTGGGTTCCTCTCTTCGAGCGTAACAGTGCGCGGCTCGAGGGCCATCCCGCAGATCGGGCACGAGCCGGGCCCGTCGCGCACGATCTCGGGGTGCATCGGACACGTCCACTCGACCTTGGTGGTCGGCGCCAGGTCGACTGGTTCGAGCGCCATCCCGCACTTCGAACAGGCGCCGGGACCCTTCTGGCGCACTTCCGGATCCATGGGACAGGTGTACTCGCGCCCCATTTCGGCCGTCGACGCCGGCGTTGCCGGGCGCTGCTCCAGGAAGACGTCAGGCGTCGCTCGGAACCGATCGACGCAGCTCTGACTGCAGAAGTAGTACGTGTGCCCCTTGTGATCGATGTGGCCGACGGCATCGTCCGGGGAGATGGTCATCCCGCAGACAGGGTCGAGCACTTCAGCGGGGGAGGTCGGGGTGGGCGGCAGCGAATGGCGTGACATTCCCAGGAAGCCGTATCAAATGCCGCGGGTCACCGGCTGCTGCCGGCGACTTTTGAGTATGACTCGAGGTCCATCATCCAGACGTCGCCCCTGAAGTCGCCGAGCACGAGAACGATCTGATCGGGCGTAGCGACGGGCGCCGTACCTGGAAGGTACGCGGGCATCACCATTTCTACTGACGCGTACACCGCCATCGGTTCCCCTTCGACCAGCCCTGATGCGGGGGCGACATGCCGCGCTCGAACGGCGCTCCGAACCAGCGGGTTCGTGCCCGTCGGGGTGTAATAGAGGAGCCGACCATCCGCAGACCAGAAGGGATGGCTCGCAGAGCGAGCCGCAACCACCCATTCCGACTCTGGAATCGGCTGTTCCCGGAACGGACTCAGATACACGCTGGCTGGTTCGCCCGGACGCGATGCATCGAAGGCGATCCATCTTCGATCCGGCGACAAACGCGGATTCCTGACCGACCGGTCGGCGCTCTCCAGCAACTCGTGCTGGACTCCAGTGTGCGTGTCGATGAGCGCAATCGCATTCAGACGCGCGAATCGCTCGATAATCAGCCGGCGCTCGTCCACCCACTCGCGCGGTCGACCGCCGCAATCATCTCCCAGCTTTCGCCAGGTCCCATCGGACAGGGAGATGATGAAGATGGGCCGCATCGCGCGTTCTCCTCCAGGCATCCTCATGCCGTACGCCAGGAGGCTTCCGCTTGGCGAGATCGCCGGATACGACTTCTCGCCAGCCGGACCCCCGGCGGGCACCCTCTCGGCGCCCGTTCGGAGATCCCTCAGGAACACTTCACCGTGTCCGGGCCGGAACGAGAAATACGCGAGCGTTCGAAAGTCGGTTGTGACCGACAAGTAGCCCAGCGGAAATGGCCCACGTGTCATCCGATGCAGCGGACCGTGCGCGAGGCCGGTGACAGCATTCAGAGAGACGGACCAGAGATTCATATCCGCCTGGCTGCTGACGAATGCCAGGCGGCCAGCGGCAGCCGCGGGAAGCCATGCAGACTCGCTGCCCGCCGTCAGCCGTTGTGGCGCCCCGGTCCCTTGAAACGTCGACGGGTTGATTCGCTGCCGGTAGAGGCCGACCCCCTGAGCCCCCGCCGCCGAGAAGACGAACGAGTCATTCACCCATGCCGCCCCGGTAGGGACGGTGAACATTCCTGCCTCGCGGAACAGGCGTACCACCCCGGTGTTCGTGGGCGAACCTCCGTCCATTGGCACGATCCACCAATCGGGTTCGAGCGCCGGATCCGGGCGGGCATGGACGAGCACGAACCGGCTGTCCGGTGACCACGTCGCGCACGCCACATCGACCAGTTCAGACGCCACCACGCGACAACCGGCGCCGTTGTGAGCGGCGATTCGGACGCCGGCAGCCTCGCGCGGCACACACGCAAGGCACAGCCCATCGGGGGACATTCGACCGCGGCTCGCGCCTCGCTGCAGCATTCGCGGTTCACCCCCAAGCGTGGGTACGTCGTACACATTCGGGCCCGACTCGTCGCTGGCGGTAAAGATGATTCGCGTGTCGTCCGGTGAAAACGAGAGGTACGAATACTCGTGCTCACCGTTCGTCAATCGCAGCGCCGCGCCGCCAATCTGCTGGATCCAGATCTGCGGCCTCAGCCCGTCCTGCCCGGCGTCCGAGACGTACGCGAGCAAGCGCGCGTCGGACGAGAGCGCCGGCCAACTGGTCATGGCCGACGTCCAAGTTACCCGTTCGAGTCGTGGCGCAACGGCCGCATCAACGGCGTCTGAGGTAGAGGGCGGGGCGAGCGTGCGGCGCCGGCTTTCCCACCATGCCGCCAGTTCTCCTCGTCGCGCGTAGATGCTGCCACGCTTTTCGTGCGCGAGACGATGCACGGGCAGCCCTTCCTCACGCTCCCATCGCTGAACGGTCCGGACGCCGCGGCCAAGATAAGCGGCAATCTGTTTCCAGGAATCGAGCCGACCCTCGAGGGCTTCGTCAGACTCCAGCGTCGGTTGAGCTTGGGAGTCGTCGCGCATGAGGGCCCAGCATAGCGCAGACACACGCCAAAACGCGCCACACCGGCCGTGGCAGGTCGTTGCGCTTGAGCAGCCGGAGATCCCGCCGCACACTGGGCCCGCTGTTCAAAACGTCTCCGAGGAGGTGCATCGTGAAGAAACTGATCGCCGTTCTATTCAGCGTCGCGCTGCTCACGGGCAGCACCGTCGCCGGGCAATCGAGCCGCAAATCCCTTCAAGGAGTGTGGCAGGCGGTCGAAGTGACTGTCAGGGGACCGGGTGCGCGCATCATCACGATTCCCGAGCCAAGACCGAACCTCATCATCGTCACGGCCAGACACTACAGCCGAGTCGAGGTCCATGCCGAAGGGCCACGTCCGGTCCCCGCAGATGTGACGAAGGCGAGCGCAGACGAACTGCGGGCCGTGTGGGGCCCCTTCATCGGGGAAGCGGGCACGTATGAAACGACTGACGGAAATGTGCTCACGATGCGCCCCGTCGCGGCGAAGAACCCTGCGGTGATGGCTCCCGGCGCCTTCATCACCTATTCCTTCAAGCTCGACGGCGACACGCTGTGGGTGACAGTCCAGAAGGATCAGAACGGTCCGATCGTCAACCCGGTAACGGTCAAAGCGGTGAGGGTCGAGTGAGCGTGTGCCGCCAGCTGACGGATGGCTTCGACGGCTACGCCTTCACGCTCGAGCCAGCCGCCGTTCGACGATGGGCCTCCTGGTCGGAGATCGGCCGCGGCCAACGCAGCGATGCGGCGGTCGCGGCCGCGAGCACCAGCACGATGAAGGCGAGGGAGACGCCGATGGGGACTTTGTAGACGTCAACGGCGAGCATCTTCAGCCCGACGAAGACCAGGATCACAGACAGGCCGACCTTCAGATAGTGAAACCGATGAATCACGCCCGCCAGTAAGAAGTAGAGGGCCCGCAGCCCGAGAATCGCAAAGACGTTGGAGCTGTACACGATGAACGGGTCCTGAGTGATGGCGAAGATCGCGGGAATGGAGTCGACGGCGAAGATGAGATCGGTCATCTCGACGAGCACGAGAACGACGAGAAGCGGCGTGGCCGCCCACCTCGACCGGCCGGCGATCTCCTCCCGGACAAGAAAGTGCTGGCCGTGATACTGGCGGGTAACCGGCACGACGCGGCGGATCAGCCGGATCGCGACGTTCGACTCGAGGTCGATGTGGGCCTCGTCCTCGGTCACCATGCGTAGACCGGTGAACACCAGGAAAGCCCCGAAGACATAGATGATCCAGTGGAACTGTTGCATGAGGTAGGCGCCCGCTGCGATCATCCCGCCGCGCATCAGCAGCGCTCCGAGGATGCCCCAGAACAACACACGGTGCTGGTAGCGCGAAGGGACGTGGAAGGAACCGAAGACGAGAACGAATACGAAGATGTTGTCGACGGAGAGAGCTTTCTCAATCAGGTACCCGGCGAAGTACTCGAGGCCGGCGTCAGGCCCCAGGAACGCGTAGACCCCCGCGCCGAACATCAGCGCCAGCGTAATCCACACAGCGCTCCACGCCGCAGCCTCGAGCGGTCGGACTTCGTGGGCGTCTTTGTGAAAGACGAACAGATCGAGGGCGAGCATCGCCAGCACGAAGACGTTGAACCCGGTCCACAGCCACAGTTGATCCATGCGTACACCCATCGCGTGCGCTCGAAAGAGCCACACGCCGCGCGCAGTGGCACGACGTCACTGCGCAAAATAAGAAAGGCGAGAGCCTCGCACCGTGGGCTGTTCGCCGCTCGTGCGAAGGTCTCGCCTTTCCCCGATGGGTATCGACCGAACCGTGCGCCAGGGCGCAGTCTTGACGATTCGGCCGCGCGGCGTTTGGCCGCCGCGTGGCTACTCCCCTTCAATCCAAGGATAGTCTGTTCGGCGGAAGCTCCTCAAGCGCAACCAGACGTTGCGCTCGCCCCGGCATTCTGGTAAGGGGTGCAGCCGCGAAGACTGCGCCACTAGCCCGGGTGTGAGCTGGGTGTCCAGGCGAACGCCACGATAAAGAGGATGGCCAGGAGCAAGTCCGGCACACCCGCCGTCGCGTCTGCCACCGCGAGGCGCCCCTGGCCATAGAGCACGGCCACTCCCGCGACGTGGCCAAGCTTTTCCACGATGCTCGGGATCATCAGCGGTCGGAAGCGGACCGGGTTCGACCCGATCACCAGAAACGCGATCTGCCACGCCATCGCCACCGACAGAAAGCCATAGAAGAATTGCGGATAGTCCATCGGCGCCGCGTACTGGCGTCCCGTCAGGTCGGTCAGAAAGTAAAGCGGCGTCAGCACGACGATGCCCCAGATGCCGGCGACGCGAAACACATGTGTCGCGAATCTCATGCTCTCATCTCGTCCTGCCGCGAATCGTCCTCGCCTCGCGATGGACACCGAGCGGCGTCAGCATGCTTTTCCCACACGGTTCATACGGCGCTATTGACGTCCTTCAGCAGCGTATCGATCGACGCCTTGCGGCCCGCTGCGTACGCCAGGGCCCATCGTTTGTGGCCGAGGCGTGTGCGCCCCTCACGTTCCGCCTCTTCCTGGAGATCGTGCACCGAGGTGTCGACCACCGTGACACCGGTTGACTCGGTGACGGCATCCCGCACGCCGAGAATCCGCGCCGCCCATGCGTCGTCGCCCCTGAGTGCGGCGGCGGCGGCTAGAGGGACCAGCGCATACACGAACGCAAATTTGTCATGCAGCTCCCGGATGCGGGTGAGGCTCTCACGGACGAGCGCGATCGCTTCGTCGGTCTTTCCACGCCGTACCGCCAGGATTGCGCGAACGTACAACGCCCAGGTCAGGAACCAGGGACCGACGTCTCGCAGCAAAGATGTGGCTTCGTCGAGCAGGCGCTCGGCCTGGTCGGCGTCTCCAGTCGCAAGGGCAAGCGCCGCCATCCCGCTGAGCGCATGCCCGGTGCCCCATGGGATAGCCAGCGCCCGGAACCCCTCGATGCTGCTGGTAAAGCGCTCTCGGGCCGCGCTCACGTTGCCAGCGGTATGTTCGACGTGCCCGGACAGATACTCAGCCTGCGCGACCACGTACCTCTCGCCGACGCCGTGGGGGAGCGACAGGGCGCGCTTGAGAGCGGTGCGTGCCCGCTCGAGTTCTCCCTGCGTGTACCACAGCACGGCCGCTCCGGCGAGTGCTCTCAGTTCGGCCGCCGGCGGAAGAGACGGCAGGTTCAGAATCTGTTCGTGCCACCGGAGGCCTTCGGCCGCATGCCCCCGGATCAGCCAAAAATACTTGAGCCCCCACGCGATATCGGCCGCTTCAGAGGGACGGTTCCGCTCGATCAGCCACGCCAGGGCGCCGCGATAATTCTCGAGCTCCTCACGCACGCGATTCAGCCATTCGGCCTGCGCAGGTCCGACGAGCCCCTCGGCGGCGAGAGACGCTTCGGCGGTGCAATAGCGCGCCAGCCCCTCGAGGGCATCGTCGCGCTCACCCGCCGCCGTGAGCTCGAGCGCAGCGTAAGCCCGCACGGTTTCGAGCATTTGGTACAGCGGACGAGTCGCCACTGAGGTCTCAGCTCGCAGCAGAAGGCTCTTGTCGATCAAGGCGGCTGCCGCGCCCAGCGCGTCGTCGCTGGTGGACGAAGAACCCTCGCCGCCGGGAAGGACCGCCGCGGCTGCCTCGATCGGAAAACGGCCCGGCAGGGCGCCGAGACGGCGGAACGCGCGCTGCTCGTGCGGTCCAAGAAGGCGATAACTCCAGGCCACCGTCGCATTCATGGTCTGCTGGCGTTCGGGAAGATCGCGTGGAGCGGAGGCTGAGAGCAGGACGTCGTCGCCCAGTCGGCGGAGCAGATCCTCGGCCGTCAGCATCTTCATCCACGGGGCCGCAAGCTCGAGCGCGAGCGGCAACGCATCGAGCCGGCGACAAATGGCTGTCACGGTGGGGCCGTTTGCGGACGTGAGGCGAAAGTCAGGCTGCACATCCCGCACGCGCTCCACGAAGAGTCGCACCGCCGGAGACCGTGCCCGATCCGCGGGGGACATCGCATCCGAGTCAACCTCCAACGGCAGCGGTCCAACGGCGTACTCCCTCTCTCCTCGAACATGGAGCGGAGCGCGGCTCGTGATCAGCAGCCGCAACGAGGCGACTGCTGTCAGGAGATCGGCAACCAGTGGCGCCGCGTCCAAGACCTGCTCGAAATTGTCGAGGACCAGCAGCGTGGGGGAATCGGCGCACGCGACACGGGCGCGCCGGGGCAGATCGAGCGGCGTGATATCCGAGAGCTCGAGAGCCTCGGCGATCGCCGCGGCAACGAACGCCGAATTCCGTACGGCCGCCAACGGCACGAACACGACGCGGGAGGGACCCTCGCCTGCGATCGCATGCGCGATCTCCAGCGCCAGACGTGTCTTCCCGACGCCTCCTGGCCCGGTGATTGTCACGAGGCGTCCGGCGGGATCCGCGAGCCAGCGCCGCAGAGTGTGCACGTCCGCGTCGCGGCCGATGAGGGGGGTGGGAGCCAGGGGGAGCGCGACCTCGCGCAGCTCGTCGACCGCGGTGGTGTCCGCAGGCGCCCGCGCGCTCCCCGCGAACGCGTCCCGGATCGCACCCGTCAGGTCCAGCGCCGCCGACAGCGCGCGCACGGTCTCGACATGCGGCCGCCGTCGTTCCCCGCGCTCCAGCGCGCTGACCGCGTGGACCGACAGGCCCGCAATCGTTGCGAGCTCCTCCTGTGTGTAACCCGCCGCCTCGCGAAGCGCTTTGAGTTGCGCTCCGAACGTCCGCTGAGCGCCAGGCTTCATGACTCGTTCATCTTACTGCTGCCCGTACGAGCGTCGTACGGGTCCTGTGGGGGTGTTGTGGGTGGTCGCTCGCGCGATCGCGCCCCACACTCGACACATGGCAGGCGACCGGCGAGCAACCACCTTCGTCACGAAACGGATACATCGCCGTCAGGCCGCGATCGTTCCTTTCGCCCGGGAATATTCGCCGGTGCCCGGAGATTGGGGAATGTGCGGGGCGCGGCGCCAGCCAATCTCAGCCGTAGAAATCAATCAATCGCCATTCATCAGAGGAGAAAAACGAAATGAGTCAGTTGAAATGTGCTTCCCGTCTCGGTGTTTCCGTGGCATCTGTCCTCCTTCTCGCGCTGCTAGGTCTCGTTCTGGGCCCGGCCCGCCCGACTCAGGCGGCGCTTGTCGAGGGCAGAAAGGCGCCAGAGCTCATCGTTGGATTCGACGATGACAATCAAGCGAACGCCTTGATTCAGGCCGGCGCTGTCGCGAATCAATCCCTCAACCGCACCGACATTCTCGACGGCGGCCCTGGCAACGACGTCATGTTTGGATTGAACGGCAACGACGTGATGGATGGTGGTCCCGGTGACGACATCATCCTCGGCGGGCCGGACGGCGGAGCCGCGCCTGGCGGTCCCCCGAACAGCGACATCATGTTCGGCGGACCAGGCAACGACGTGAATCTCTGGGCGCCCGGTGATGGAAGCGAGGCGTTTGTCGGAGGGCCAGGGCTCGACGCGCTCATTTTCGGCGCGACCGATCGCGAGGCTGCTGCCGATCCGGCGACAGGTGTCCGGCTTCCAACTCTGTTCTTTGGTGTTCCAGAGTTTCCCCAAGGCATACCCACCGCGGACGTCAGCGGTCTCGCAAACTTCTGCACGTTGGAGGCCAGCCCGTCACCCGGTTATCGGGATGTGGTGCGGTTCCGCTCGGCCGCTACGAGCAACATCATTGTCACCGTGCGGGTGAAAGACGTCGAGCAGATCTTCTGCACTGGACAGAGCGGCGCTTCCATCGCGTTCGCCGATCTGACCCTTCCATCGCCGGCTTTCCGCGTGGTGCCGCAGGCGGAGGTCGAGACCCTGAACTCCCTCGTCGCCGCGATGATCCGTTAGGCATCGGTCTCACGGGATTGGCGAGTCCACTCGCCGCCCATTCACGAGCACCCGCAACCAATCAGAGAAGAGCTACAGGCAATGTCTGTTATCGCACATCGCTCCATCGTGTTCTCAGCCGCCGCGCTGTTCACCGTGTTGACGTCGGCTGCCGCCGCACAGCAGGTGCAGTCGACTTCGGATCTGTCGCGAAGCCAACCGGTCACCAAGTCGGCCGTCCCGGCTTCCGACAGCGACGATGCGGCGCTGGTGCTCGCGGAGCCGGACTTCCGCGTTCTCAACCTGCCGTCGACACTGAGGCTTCCGCTCCACGGATCGAGCTTCCAGCTCACTCACCGGTTCAACGGCAACCTTCGTCAGGGCAGCTTCAGCGGGAATGCGAGCAATCTGTTCGGGCTCGATCAAGGAGCGGTGGTCGGCTTCGAGTACCGGTTCGGCATCGCGCGGCATCTACAAGCCGCCGTCTATCGGACGGCGATCGACAAGACGCTCCAGATCTACGGCAAGTACGACCCCGTGCGCCAGAGCGACTCGGTCCCGGTGTCGCTGTCGGCGCTCGTCTCAGTGGAAGGTGTGGACAATTTTCAGGAGCGCTATTCGCCTGCGTTGGGTGTGGTCGTTTCACGGATGGCGGGTGAGAGGCTCGCGGTATACGCCACGCCAATCTGGGTTCACAACACGGCCGCGATCCTGAACATCGATCGCGACACCTTCTTCGTGGGCCTCGGTGCCCGCGTGCGGGTGAGCTCCACGGTGTACCTCGTCGGAGAGGTGGCTCCCCGAGCCGGCGGCTACAGTCCTGACAAGCCCGCCTACGGGTTCGCGATCGAGAAGCGGGCCGGCGGTCACATGTTTCAACTCAATTTCAACAACGGCCAGGGAACGACGTTCGGGCAGGTCGCGCGCGGCGGCTTCGCGGACAGTCTTTATCTCGGCTTCAACCTCGCCCGGAAATTCTTCTGAGCGAATCCAGGAAAGGCAGAACCATCATGAATCGACTCCTAGTGCTCATCGTCGGTCTCAGTGTCCTCGCAGGCGCGTGCAGCGACTCGTCCCCCTCCACCCCGGGGCAAGAGACCACCACCACGTCCACCTACACCGTGCCGCTTTCGTCGGCGAACGAGGTGCCGCCCATCACCAATGCGGATGCGGGCAGCAGCGGCACGGCGACGATTACCCTGACCGTCACGAAGGATGGGGCCGGCAGCATCACGGCTGCGACGATGAACTTTCAGATCAGCGTGACCGGCCTTCCAGAAGGGACCACGGCGACCAAGGCGCACGTCCATAACGGCACCGCGGGCGTCAATGCCGGAGTCTACGTCGATACGACGCTCGCATCGGGAGAAATGACGGTCACCAACGGCAGCGGATCGATTACGAAGAACGGGATCAACGTGCCGGCAGACAAGGCCGCAGCGATCCTCAGCAACCCGGCGGCACACTACTTCAACGTCCACACGGCGCTCAATCCGGACGGGACGATGCGAGGTCAGTTTCCGGGGGCGTAGAGCCCCCGTCGTTCTCCGCGTTCGACACGAAGAGTCGTTCGGTGAAGAAGACGATCATAGCATTCAGGGTGAGGGCCCTCGCCGGAAGGTCGACCGTCGCGGCGCTGGCCGCGCTGGCCGCCCTCGCCATTCCGGGCTCTCCGAGGGCGGCGCCCCGACCGCCACCGCCGCAAGTGGCCGGCTCGCCGGCCCTGAGCGCGGTCGTCGCAGCTCTTCGGGTGTCTCCGCAAACGTCTGAGATCAGGGCTCGCCCCGCGCTGGTGGATCGTCTTCGGCATACCCCTCGCGACTACTTTCGCTTCGTCACGCGGCCGTTCACTCAGGCCGTCTGCGCCCAGTTTGACGACGTGCGCGGCGGCTTTCCCGACGTGAACCTGCACGGCGATGCCCACCTGGAGCAGTACGCGGTGACGAGCCTCGGCCGCGGCCTCACCGACTTCGACGAATCCGCCCGCGGACCGAGTTTCGTCGACCTCGTCCGCTTCGGAGTCTCGCTGGAGCTCGCCGCCCGCGAGAAGGATTGGCCGGGTGAAGGTCACCGCGCGTTCGGCGCCTTCCTCGGCGGCTATCGTGAAGCCTTGAGGAACCCGGACATCGACAGCCCGGCTCCTCCGGTGGTGGACCGCGCTCGCGCCGCATTCGCCGGCGACCACCGACTGGCCCTCCGTCGCGCCGACGCATTGATGGATGCCGACCCCGTGCCCGCGTCCGAAATCGAGAACGACTCGCGGGACTATGTCACCCGGATGCTCGCCGATGGGGCGGGAATGCCCTCCAGCTTCTTCGACATCAAGAAGGCGGGGCGGCTCACACTGGGAATCGGCAGCGCGCTCGACGAGAAGTATCTCTTCCGCATCGAAGGCTGGAGCTCGGAGGCCGACGACGATCAGATCCTCGAAGCCAAGCTCGTGCGGCCGCTCTCAGACGTCGATTGCGTCCGCACCGAGCAGGGCCCCGAACGGGTGCCGCTCGGCATGGCCCTCATCGCCAATGCTCCCTTCGCGTTCTCGGGGCTTTTCACGCATCGCGGCCGAACGTTCTGGGTCCACGCCTGGACCGACGACTACATCGAGCTGTCGATCGATTCCTCACTCGCCTCGCCCCAGGATCTGCGGCAGGTCGCCTACGACGTCGGGATCCAGCTCGGGAAGGCTCATCCGAAGGAGATCACGGGACAGGGCTTCCATCCGGGTCTCCGCGACATCCTGCTTCAGGCTACGCGCACGAACGAGGCTCGGATCCGCAAGACCATCGACGAGCTGGCTGAGGCCACGGTCAGAGCCTGGATGTTCTTCCGCGAGGCGACGTCGCCGAAGCGGAGTTCGAAGGCCGCCCGATCGCGCCCGTAGTGATCCAGGCAAGAGTCGGCTCCTCACACGAAGAGGACAACCCGCGGCGGTGAGCTCCGAGCGGCGTCCGGCTTGTACGGGCGTCGTACGAGTCCTGTGCGTGTGTTGTCGGTGGCCGCCGCCTCGCTCGCACGACACACTGGCCACATGGCAATCGGAGCGACGTCGTTTGTTACCGGAGCGGCCGGATTCATCGGTTCAGAGCTGGTCAAGGTTCTCGTGGCCCGTCGCTATCGCGTATTGGGTCTCACGGACTCCGTGGAGGGAGCCGAGCGCGTGCGCCGGGCCGGAGCGGTGCCCGTCATGGGAGACCTGCTCGAGCCGGGTCCGTGGCAGGACGAAGCCGCCGCTGACTGGGTTTTTCATCTTCCGCCCGAGGCCGCGTACGCGCGGCGCGTGAGTCGGCGACGCGCGGCAGCCATCACGCGCGCGCGGGTGTTGATGGATATGCACCTGCTCGATGCCGTGGCTGCAGGCGCGACGCGGCGGATTGTGTACGTCGCGGACACGAGTTGTTACGGCGCGACAGGTCCGCGTCCCATCACTGAGGACACGCCGATGCAGCCCTCCGCCTGGGGCCGCTGCCTCACACCCGCCCTCGAGCGCCTCGAGGGTTACATCGTCGCCGGGCACCCCATCGTTACCGCGTTCCCCGGGTGGGTCTACGGCAACGGCGGATGGTTCCGTGAACGCGTCATCGAGCCCGTCATGGCTGGCCGCCGCGTGCTGTTGTTTGGAAAAACCGGGCCGTGGCTCTCACCGGTTCATGTCGAGGACTGTGCCCGTGCGCTCGTGCATCTCGCCGAGCACGGTGAACCGAGCGGCCGGTATTTCGTTGTCGATGGCGCTCCCATCCGACTGCGGCAGTTCGCGGGAGTATTCGCCGGTCTCGCGAACCGTCCGCTGCGCGTCTTTCGGGTGCCGGCCGTGGCCACTCGATTCGTCGCGGGTCCGGTTCTGGCCGACCACTTCACGGCCGATGCCGTGTTCTCCAACATCCGGCTTCGCGGACTCGGCTTCCGCTTTCTGTATCCCACGCTCGATCAGGGACTCCAGCAAGTCCTGGGAGCCCTCCATGAGTAACAGACGCGATCGACCGTTCACGGCCATTGGAAGTGGAGAGAGCTTCGAGGTGGTCGTTCTTCCGCATCTCGATGCCGGCTATCGGCTGGCGCGCTGGCTGATGCGGGACGAACACGATGCGGAAGATGTGGTGCAGGAGGCGTCCCTCCGAGCCTTGCGATATTTCCGAACGTTTGTCGGCGGCGATGGGCGTGCCTGGTTCCTCCGAATCGTTCGCAACACCTGTTACGGCTGGCGCCGCCCCGACGACGAGGCACTGACCGACCCGTTCGATGAAGAGCAGCACAGCAGCTCCCGACCACAGTCTGATCCGGAGACGTTACTGCTCCAGACCGATGATGCCATGTCGATCGCGCTGGCAATGAGCAGGTTGCCGGATCGTCTTCATCAAGTGCTCGTGCTCCGCGAACTCGAGGGTCTCTCGTACCGAGAGCTGGCGGAGGTCACAGGAATCCCCATCGGAACCGTGATGTCGAGATTGTCGCGCGCCCGTGAAGCGCTCCGCAGCGCGCTGGGCAACGAGCCGAAACCGCCGAACACTTCCTCGAGGTCATGTTCTCGAGAACAGGAGACCGACCTGGTACTGGCGTGAACTACAATCGCTGCCAGGTGTGACAGAATGCCGTCAATGAATCCGGCGCTGCTGTCGGATGCGCGGATTCTCGCCGCCTACCTGATCTTCCTCGCTTCCGAGCCGGTTTGCCCGTGACCGTCGCGACGCTGGTACTCGGATCCGCGTGGTTATGGGTCTCTGGGTAGCCGTCTCACAACTTGGCTGCGCCTGGCCGTTCGGCAGCGTGAACGACCGCGCTCAGTCGCGGACGCGGAGCATTCCAAGCACCTCGAAGGCGTTGGCCTGATGGGCGCGGAAGAAGTCCACGTTGTCGGCCGGCGCACCGGCGCGCGCGCCGGCGATGACGCCCGCATCGATGAAGCCGACGGCCAAACGGGCGGCGACGAGGACGAGCGCGAACTTCGCGTACTCAGGCGCGCTCAGCTTCGCGGTCCGCAGGGCGGCGGCGAGCCTGGGGTCAGCCTCCAGGCGGGCCGCTAGGGCGGACGCCTCGACGACCACGTCCCCCGACAGCGCGATCTCCTTCGTGAACAGCGGGGCCTCGTCGAAGCGCGGATCGGCCCGCGTCACCGCCTCGATAAGGCGACTGGCCTCGACGAACCGCTTGAACACCGGTTCGGTCAGTCGGTATTCCGCAATCTCGTACGCGTCTGCAGCAGATTGGGAGGCATACGACACAGCCGGCACGACGACGAGAAGCACGACAGCGAGGATCGCGCGCATATTCGAGTACGACGCTATTCTGACACGTTGTGCCGCGTCGACTTCAACCGCCGTCCCTCGAGCGTAAGGTCCCAACCCAATCCGCGACGACGAAGTTCTGCCTCGTACACAGATTCACTCCCGAAGCCTCTCGAAACAGAAGTGGATACGACAGTTGCCAACAGCAGCGGCAGGACAATGAGATAGTCACCCGACAGCTCAAAGATCATGACTGCCGCGGTCAGCGGCGCGTGAATGCTGGCGGCCGTCGTCGCGGCCATTCCGACCAAGGCGTAGCTGCCGGCGCTGGCCGGAGATCCGATGAGATGCGACCAAGACGTCCCGAGCGCCGCACCCACGAGCAACATAGGTGTAAAGATCCCACCGGGCACGCCCGAGGCAACTGAGGCGCTCGTGGCGATCACTTTAACGGCGAGGAGGACGACAACGGCGCTCACGATCGCCGGTCCATCAAGCATCGCGTTCAGTGGCTCGTAGCCATTTCCTGCAACAGCGGGCAGCCAGACCGCGATCGCGCCGACGAGGGCGCCTCCAATCATCGCCCGAAGCGGTTGGGGGGTTGGATGACGATCGAACCACGCCTCGAACAAGGACAGGATTCTCTTGAACCCGACCGCAGCCACCGCTGCGGCGAAGCCGAGTGCGGCGAACGACACCAGCTCCACGTTTGACTGCAAGCCAAACGCGCGCTGACCGTAAATGGGGCCGACGCCAACGATCACCCGCGTCATGGCGGTTGCGATGATGGTTGCACCCATGGCTGGCAGCAACAGCTCCGGGGCGGCGATGCCCACGATCGTCTCGAGCACGAACAACACCGCCGCAAACGGCGTGTTGTACGCCGCCGCGAACCCCGCTGCCGTACCGGCCGCCACCAGCACGCGCGTGTGGGCCAGTGATGTGACCAACTTGCGCGCGATCGCCGCGCCGAGTGCACCGCCGAACTCGATCAGCGGTCCCTCGCGACCGATCGACATCCCTCCCCCGATCGCTACCCAGGAGCTTGCCACTCGAGACGTCGTTGTCATGAGGGACAGCTGGACATTGCCGAGAGCGACGGCTTCCATGACATTGCTGACACCTTGCGTGGGCCCTGCGCGCAGACGCGCGACGAGACCAGCCATCGCGGCCGCTGCCAGTGGCGCACCAAACCTCAACCACGGTTGAAGGCCGGTCATCGCATCGACGACGTTGTCCGCCTGATAGAGGCTTCGGTACAGCGCGGTCAATGAGGTACGGAACGCCACGGCGAACGTGGCGGCGCCGACGGCTACGAGAACCAGACCGAGGAAGAAGCGCAGCCGGTCAGTCACTTCGGGCCTCAGAGTGCCGATCGCGGAGCTGGGAAGCGCACGCAGCAGTCATCAAGCGCAGGCGCTCGCGGCTACTCAGAGACCGCCGTTTCAAGCGAGGCGAGCGCCCTGCGCAGACGTTGGTCCGCTTCCTTTGCCACCTCATGCAGTTCGGGATTGGCGCCGACGATCCCGAGGGCCACGAGTGGCGCCATGGCCGCCACCACGCTCAGTTTGTCGGCCGCTTCATAAACGATGACGTTGCACGGCAACAGCAGGCCGATCGCGAGCTCGGCATGCAGGGCGCGGTCGGCCAGCACCGGATTGCAGGCACCGAGAATTACGTATTTGCGGAAATCGCGATCCAGCTTTGCCTTGAGCGTCTGCTTCACGTCGATGCTGGTCAGCACGCCGAAGCCTTCAGCCTTCAGAGCGGCTGAAATTCGTTCCACCGCGGTCTCGAACGAGACCGGTAGCATGACGCTCAGTCCATATGCGCTTTCTTCCATGGTTCGGCTCCTTCGCCTACGTAATTGTCGACTCTACCCGGAATCACGTGGAGCAACGGTCGGGCGATCACGAGGCGACCTCAACCGGCTCTCCGACGATTGACTGGCGAGCGCGCTCGTGGCGCTTTGCCATGTAGTACAGGACGGGCACGGCCATCCGCGACAGCACGAGTGACGCGACTTCGCCGGCCATCAGGGAAATGGCGAGCCCCTGAAAAATCGGATCGAACAGGATCACGCCGGCGCCGACGATGACCGCAGCGGCCGTCAGCGCCATCGGCCGGAACCGCACGGCGCCGGCATCGACGACCGCCTGCTCGAGCGGCAAGCCCTCGCGAAGTCGCAGCTCGATGAAGTCCACCAGGATGATCGAGTTGCGGACCACGATGCCGGCCCCGGCGATGAAACCGATCATCGAAGTCGCCGTGAAGAACGCGCCCATCGCCGCGTGGGCCGGCAGGATGCCGACGAGCGAGAAGGGGATTGCGGCCATGATGAGGAGTGGCGTTCGGAATGATTGAAACCACCCGACAACGAGCACGTAGATGAGGACGAGCACCACGGCGAAGGCGAGGCCGAGATCGCGGAACACCTCAATCGTGATGTGCCACTCGCCGTCCCACTTGATCGCGTACTTCGACGTGTCGAACGGCTGCGTCGCGTTGAACACGTCAAGGCCGTATCCTTCGGGCAGCGTCAGCCTCGCGATGGCCTTGTTCATTGCGAGGATTGCGTACACGGGGCTCTCGTTCTGGCCCGCCAGGTCGCCCGTCACATAGGTCACTGCCTGGAGGTTCTTGTGGTACAGGCTCCGGTCGGCTTCGGCGCGGACGGCACGCGTCACCTCTCCGATGGCGACTGGCCTCGTCCCTCCCAGCCGCAACGACTGCACGGCCTCGAGGCTGCGCTCGCCGCGCGGCAGGCGCATGACGATGGGCACGTCTTCACGCGCCGCCGGATCGTGCAGCAGCCCGACTACCTCTCCCGACCCGGCCATCCGGACCACTGAGGCGATGGCGGCCGACGACAGCCCCGCGGCTGCAGCCTTGTCGCCATCCACCTCGAGAGTGACCTTCGGGTGCGGCGCCTCGACGTACCAGTCGGTATCGACCACTCCGGGTGTCTGCTCGAAGATCGCCTTGATCTGCGCGGCCACTTCCGTCCGGCGGGCGGGATCGGGTCCGTAGACCTCGGCGACCAGCGTCTGAAGCACGGGCGGACCTGGTGGCACTTCCGCCACTTGCAGCGTCGCGCCGAAGGTCCGCGCGACCGGCAGCAGCCGATCGCGGACGCGTCGCGCAACGTCGTGACTCTGCAGCGAGCGCTCGCCCTTGGTCAAGAGATTTACCTGCAGATCCGCAAGGTGCGGCGCGCGGCGCAGAAAGTAGTGACGCACCAGTCCGTTGAAGTTGTAGGGCGCGGAGGTGCCGACATACTGCTGGACATCCACCACGGTCTCGTCCTCCAACGCGACCGCCGCCAGGGCCGAAGCAACGCGTGCCGTCGTTTCGAGCGCGGTGCCCTCAGGCATGTCGATCACCACCTGGAACTCGCTCTTGTTGTCGAAGGGAAGCATCTTCACGGTGACCAACCCGAGCGGCACGAAAGCCACCGCCGCCAGCAGGAGCACCGCCACGCCCGCGAGAAAGAGCGCGCGCATCCGGCCTCTCGCCACGAGCGGCCCCATCACGCGCCGATACAGCCGCGTGAAGAAGTCCTCCTCTCCGTGCTCGTGGTGCCCGGACGGTTTCAGGAGTCGCACCGCCGCCCACGGGGTCACGACAAAGGCGACCACGAGCGAGAAGACCATCGCCGCCGAGGCGCCGATCGGAATCGGCCGCATGTACGGACCCATCAAGCCGCCCACGAACGCCATCGGCAGAATGGCGGCGACAACCGCGAGCGTGGCGAGGATCGTCGGGTTGCCCACTTCATCCACTGCTTGCAACGCCACCGCCATCAGCCCCCCGGACTCGTCGGTGCGCAGCCGCGCATGCCGCACGATGTTCTCAACCACCACGATCGCATCGTCCACCAGGATACCGATGGAGAAGATCAGGGCGAAGAGAGTGATGCGGTTGAGGGTGTAGCCGTAAAGATAGAACATGAACAGCGTCAGCGCGAGGGTCACGGGAATGGCGATGAGGACCACCGCGGCTTCGCGCCGGCCGAGTACCAGCCAGATCAGCGCCGACACCGATAGCACAGCCAGCAGCATGTGCCAGAGGAGCTCGTTGCTCTTCTCGGCCGCCGTCCCGCCGTAGTCGCGGGTGATGGTCAGGTGCACGTCAGACGGCACCAGCGTGCCCTTCAACGTGTCGAGCTTCCGTGCGACGCGTTGCGCGACGTCGATGGCGTTGGTTCCCCTGCGCTTGGCCACGGCGATCGTGACCGCCTGATGCGCGCCGGACTCGCGCGACTGATACGTGACGTAGGACGTGGGCTCGGAATCGCCGTCGCTGACCTCGGCCAGGTCGCCCACGGTCACGGCGCGGCCGCCGGAACTGCGGACGACGACGCGACGAACTTCGTCAGCCGTCTGCAGCTGGGTGCCCGCTTCCAGACCGATGATCTGTCCCTCTCCGACTGGTCCCGAGGCAGTGCCCCGTGCGTTGGTCGCGGCAATTGCACGCTGAACCGCGAGCGGATCCAGCTCGTAGGCGGCCAGTCGTGACGGATCGACGTCCACGCGCAGCTGGCGCGGTCGTCCGCCGATGAGGGTTACTTCGGAGACGTCGGTGACTTCGGCGATGGCATCGCGCAGTTGCGCGGCCAGCGCCCGCATCTGATCGTCGCCGTAGCGCTCGGACCACACGGTGATCGCCATAACCGGCACGTCGTCGATCGACCGCGGCTTGACGATCGGGCCGACGACGCCGGGCGGAATGCGATCGGCATTTGCGGCGAGCTTCTGATTGAGCCGAACGAGGGCGGCTTCCTCGGCCTGGCCGACCATGAAACGGACGATCACCATCGATTGCCCAGGAGCGGACGTCGAGTACACGTACTCGACGCCGGGCACCTCCCAGAGGAGCTGCTCCATGGGCCTGGTCACGCGCTGCTCGACGTCCGCCGACGTGGCGCCCGGCATCTCCACCAGGACGTCGACCATCGGAACGATAATTTGCGGCTCCTCTTCGCGCGGCAGTGCCACAATTGCCAACGCGCCGAGCGCCAGCGAAGCACCGATGAAGAGGGGCGTCAGTTTCGAGCTGATGAATGCCCCCGCCAGCCGTCCGGCTGCGCCGTAGGATGTCATCAGCGACCTCTCGCCTTGACGCGCCGACCGTCCGTCAACGTCGGCGGCGCGGACACGATCACCACCTCTCCGTCAGACAGACCGGCCAGCACCTCGGTGCCGGAGACGTTGACGAGGCGCACGCGCGCCACGTCCTTTTCGACGACGAAGACCGACGTGACCTGGCCGCGGCGCATGAGGGCGTCGGCCGGGACCCTCAGCGCGCGCCGCGCACGGGAGGCGAAGCGTGCCCGGCCAAATAGGCCAGAGCGCAAGCCGCCATCGGCGGGCAGCGCGATCTTGACGAGAAACGCCCGCGCGTCCGCGTCCACGGCGCGACTGACCTCGGTCACGTTGCCGCTCTCCACTCTCGGGACGCCGTCCGGGCCTGTGTCGAGAGAGACCGACACGGTCGCGCCTGGGGCAATCTGTCCGATTCGCGATTCATCGACGCGGACGTCGAGCCGGAAGCCGCGCGTGTCCTCGATGCGCATCAGCGGCGTCCCGGGTGCCGCCATGTTGCCCGGCTCGACCATCTTTTCCGTCACCACGCCGTCGAACGGCGCGGCAATGCTCGAGAAAGTCTCGGTCGTATCGGCGGCCTCGCTGGCGGCGCGTGCGCTCTCCAGGCCGGAGATGGCGGCCTGTGCCCGCGCCGCCGCGCCTGCGGCCCGCGCTTCCGCTGCACGCAACGCCGCCGTGGCCGCGTCGAGCTCCTGTAACGTGGCCGAGCGCTTCGCATGGAGGCCCGCGATACGGGCATGGGTTGAATGGGCCAGCGCGAGGGCGGCCTCGGCTGCCTCCCGCTCGGCGGCGGCGGCGACGACATCCTGATCGGCCGAGGCGCCCTGCGCCCGTGCTCGGCGTGCCTGGGCGGCAAGGTCGCGTCCGTCGAGCACGATGAGCACCTGCCCGGCGCGGACGCGCTCGCCCGGCACAGCACGGACCTCTCGGACTGGTGCGAGGATCCGAGCCATGAGCGTGGCCGTTGTTTGCGCCTGGACCACACCGCCCGCCTCGAACGTGTCCGCGACGTCGGCTATGGCGACGGTGGCGACGGTGACGGCAATCGGGTCCGCCGGCTCCGCGGGTGCGGTCTTCGTGCCGCGGGAACAGGCGGGCAGGGTCAGGCCGGCGAGCAGGGCGACGCCTGCCAGGATCGCGGGTGTTCGCATCGTCATATCTCTCAGCGCCTTCCCAGCGCCCTTTGGAGGGCTGCGCTCGCAGTCAGGATCGCCGCTTGCGCCGCGACCTGCTGCGCTTCCGCCTGGGCCACGGCTTCCGCCGAGCGCAGCAGGGACGTCACGTCGGTCAGGCCGGCTTCATAGCGATCGCGGATGATGCGCCGGCTTTCGCGCGCCTGCGCCACCGCGTCTCTGCCGACCGCATCGCTGGCGCGAGCAGCGTCGAGCCTCGCGGCGGCGGCGTGCACGTCCAGTCGCGCTGCGGTCTCGACCTTCGTGCGTTCGAGCGCGCTTCGCGCGGCTCGCTCGTCGGCCTCGGTGAGGCGCGCCTTGTCGGCAAATCCGTTGAACACGTTCACGCGCGCGACCGCTCCCACAATCCAACCAGAGGATCGACTGTTCCAAACGCTGCCGTTCAACTCCCAGCCGCCCTGCGCCGACACCTGCGGGAGGAACGTCGCGCGTGCAGCCGTCTGGCTTGCGCCGGCCAGCCGCTCCTGGAGAACTGCGAGCGCCACATCGGGCCGGTGCTCAATCGCCTCCATTTCAAGCCGCGCGAGGTCGGTGACGTCGATCATCGTGACCGCAGGAGCTGGTTCGAGCAGAAAAACCTCGCCGAGTGACACGCCCATCAGCTGATTGAGCCGCGCGCGGGCAATGCGCTCATCGGACGCTGCGACAATCTGCTGTTCGCGCGCTCGGGAAAGGTGCACGTCGATCTGAAGGACGTCCGCGTCGGTCACGAGCCCCGCATCCCGGCGGTTGCCGGCGAGCTCCCGATCAGCCCGCGCCGTTTCTACCGCCGCGTCGGCGGACCGGCGTGTACCGGCGGCTGCGAGCACACGTCCGTAAGCGTCGGTCACGCTCGCGGCCAAGTCATGGTCCACCACCTGCCGAGTGGCGCTCGCCATCTCGTGACCGATACCTGCCACCGTGACGTTGGCCCGCGCGACACCATCGAACACGGGCTGCTCGACCGTCACTGCGGAGCGAAAGTTGTCGAGAGCGGCGGGGTGATTGAGCGCGCCGAGGGCGAAGTCGGCAGCCGTGAACTGCCGCTGGGCCAGCAACGAGCTGAAGACGAAGACCGGCTGATTGCCGCGCTGCCACGACTCGGCGAAGTCCACTCGGGGCCAGTAGCCCGCGCGTGCCTGGGTGACGCGCTGTGCCGCTTCGCGCTCCGCCGCCGCGCTGCTGCCAGCATCAGGGTTCTGCGTGCGGGCGAGGGCGATCGCGTCCGTCAGGCTCAACGGGGTTTGGGCTGAAGCCGGCATGGCCAGCCCGAGGACTGCCAGAAGCAGGTAGGTCGATGAACGACGCAGCATCTCGCTCACAAGAGATTCAGGAGACCGCCGATGGTGACAGATGCGGTCCCGTGGCCTTCGAGCCGTCTTAGCCCGACCATGCCATCGGCACTTCGGAGGCAAGCATTGGCTCTCCGCGGTTCCGATATAGCAGGCCTTGCGACGTATCATCCCCTTTGGCGGACGATCCATGAAACAGAGCATGCTGCCGAGCCAGACGAGCAGCCGGCGTGTCACCAACGCCAAGAAACGGAATCCTCTAGAAGCAGACCGGTCAACGGACGGAGTGCGGGACGAATACGCGGATCTCGTCCGCTCGGCCGCCATGGGGGATGCGGCGGCGCTCGACCGGCTCTTGATGCGGGCACAGGAAGTCGCTTGGCGATTCAGTACGTCCGTGTGTGGTCATGCCGACGATGCCGAGGATGCGATGCAGGAGGCGTTGATCAAAACCTATCGGTACGTTGGACATATCCGGGACCCTGGCGCGTTCAGACCGTGGCTGTATCGCACGGTGCGCAACGCCTGCCTGATGGGGCGGCGGAAGCGGGCGGGCGAACCGACCCGGCTGCGCTCGCTCGACGAGGTGGCCGGAATTACTCATCCGATGCGCATCGACGCGCCCGATCCCGGGAAGAACCCAGAGCAGTTGGCGGACAACGCCGCACTTCGTCGTCGCTTGCGGGGAGCCTTGCGCACGTTACCTGCACCCTATCGCGTCATCGTGTTCCTGCGAGAGATGGAGGGCCTGTCGACCCGTGAAGTCGCCAAGGTGATGGGAATGTCCGAAGACAACGTCAAGACCCGCCTGCATCGCGCGCGAGTCCAGCTTCAAGCCGCTCTCCACGAAGATCGGCAATGACCGTTCAGGCTCGCCCGTCTGCCCGTTGTCGCAAGCTGCTGCTGGAACTGTCGCGATATCTCGACGACGAGTTGACGCCCGCCCGACGTCGAGCGGTCGGACAGCACGTCGCCGCATGTGAATGCTGCGGGACAATGGCCGCGCGTCTGCAAAAGACTGTGGCGGCGTGCCGCGCGGAAGGCGGCAGGCGTCCGCCCCGCGATGTGATATTGCGCGCGGCAGATCAGATCAGGGTGCTGATCGCAGAAGACACAGCGGCGCCGAGGAGTGTCACGGGGCATCGAAGTGCACGTAGCACAAAAGGGGAGTCGCGATGAGAGGCTCGTGCGGCTCCATTCCGTCACGAGTATGAGGAACACGCCGGTGCTATGCTGGTACCAGTGCAGCTCGTCAAGACCCTCGCGCCGCTTCTTCTTATCGTCAGCGGCGCGATGCCGCAACCGGTCGCGCATGTGGATGGTGTCGACGTTGGCAGTGTTCGCGCGATCCAACGACCAGTCGCCGTCACGCTCGCCCGGGGGCTTCGGTCCGCCGATGGGATAGTGCTCACGAGAGACAGCATTAAAGTCGACGATGCCGGGCGTCCGAATCACATCCACTTCGGCGCGCCCACTGCGCGAGATGGGATTTCACCGCCCGGGCCCTACGGCGCGTTGATCTCGCGAGGCGCCTCTGCACGACGCTTGGCTTCACGTAATTCAGCGTCGCTCCGCGGTCCTCCCCCCACGATCTGACCGGCCCGTTCGTGAGGCGCGCGACGCCCGGACGCTCTTCGAACTCTGCCGCTCGACATCCTCTTGCCCTCGACCGACAGGAGTCGAGGGGGGAAGGCGAGTGAGTGCAGCCAACAGCATGCATGCATACGACCTGATCCTGACGCTGTCCGGAAGCCTCGGCGCTGCCCTCGCACTGGGCTTTATCACCCAGCGCCTCGGGCTCTCGCCGATTGTTGGTTACCTCCTGGCGGGCACGCTGGTGGGGCCGCACACGCCCGGCTTCGTCGCCGACGCGGCGCTGGCCGAGCAACTGGCGGAAATCGGCGTCATTCTGCTGATGTTCGGCGTCGGCCTTCAATTCCACATCGAAGAACTGCTCGCCGTACGGCATGTCGCGGTTCCCGGAGCTGTCGCTCAGAGTGCCGTGGCCACTCTGTTGGGCGCACTTCTCGCTCGGGCGTTTGGCTGGAGCTGGTCTGCCGGCTTGATTTTCGGAATGGCGCTGGCCGTTGCAAGCACCGTCGTTCTCGTGCGCGTCCTGTCGGACAACAACGATCTGCATACCCAGGCGGGCCACATCGCAGTCGGTTGGCTGGTGGTCGAGGACCTGTTCACCGTCGTGGCCTTGGTGCTGCTTCCGGCGCTGTTTGGTACTGCGACCACCGAGACGCCGCTGTGGATGGCTCTCGGACTCACCGCGGTCAAGGTGACCGCCCTCGTTGCGTTCACGGCTATCGTGGGCACGAGAGTGATTCCGCGAGTACTGGACTACATCGCGGACACACGGTCACGGGAGCTGTTCACGTTGACCGTGCTCGTGATCGCCCTCGGCATCGCGGTCGGGTCGGCCCTGATCTTCAGCGTCTCGATGGCCCTGGGTGCGTTTCTTGCCGGCATGGTGGTCGGGCGCTCCGACTACAGTTTGCGCGCGGCGTCCGAGGCACTGCCTATGCGAGACGCCTTTGCGGTGCTGTTTTTTGTCTCGGTCGGGATGCTCCTGGACCCGGGCGCTTTGATCGCGTCTCCCGGTCTCGTGATCGGTGCCCTGGCGGTGGTGCTGATCGGCAAACCGCTCGTCGCACTCTTGTTGGTGTGGGCGTTGAGATTTCCGTTCAGGGTGGCGCTGACCGTTGGTATCGCGCTGGCGCAGATAGGAGAGTTCTCGTTCATTCTCGCGACGATTGGCCGAGAACTCGGCGTGCTCACGACCGGGGCGACGAACGCGCTCGTCGCAACGTCAATCGCGTCGATCATCCTCAATCCTCTGGCGTACCGGACGATTCGGCCCATTGAGCGCTGGCTGGGTGGGCGCCCGCGTCTATGGGCACTGTTGAATCGCGAACGGACGATCCCCTCCAACCTGAACCCCCCCGTCAAAGCGCGCACGGGCGATCCAGCCCACCGGGCCATTGTGATTGGGTTCGGCCCAACTGGCCGGACGGTGGTGCGGTTGCTCCGTGACAACGGCATCGCACCGACGGTGATCGACTTGAACATGGACTCGGTCCGCGCCCTGCGGCAGGAAGGGATCGATGCGATCTATGGCGATGCGTCGCGCCCTGAAACGCTCGAGGCTGCTGGAATCGGGAAGGCAGGTACGCTCATCCTCGGGTCTGCCGGCATGGCCAATAGCGCTGACGTCATTCGCACAGGTCGTGCGATCAACCCGCACGTCAAGGTTCTCGCACGAGCGTCGTATCTGCGTGACGTTCCGTCTTTGAAGCAGGCGGGTGCGAACAGCGTGTACTCCGGCGAGGGGGAAGTGGCCCTCGCCTTCATTGAGGACATCCTCGACGGTTTGGGAGCGACACCCGAACAGATCGACCGCGAACGTGCGCGGGCGCACGACGAGTTGTCTGGCGGAGCGTGACGATTCCGAGTCGCCGTTTTCGGCGAAGTGGACGCATGAGCCGGTGCCAATTGTCCCACCTCATCGCCGAACAGGTGCCGGCCTTCCGCCGGTTGCCCCGGAAAGCCAGCCATAGTGGAACCGTTCCTCCGTAGCGGGCCGGGATCGGTGATGATGTCTGTGATCTAGTGAGCCGCGATCACAGTTGAACGTGCACGTCTGAAACACGGCGCAACGGGAGGCAGAGATGACGGCGTGGATTCGTTGGTTCGACGACATCGGAATGCAAGATGTGCCAGTCGTGGGCGGCAAGAACGCCTCTCTCGGCGAAATGCGCAGGGCACTGACGCCGCTCGGCATCCGAACGCCCGACGGGTTTGCGACCACTGCGGATGCGTACCGGGCGTTCGTGAGCGCCGCCGGCCTCGGGCAGGTGCTCAAGGAGGCCCTTGGGCATCTGGATATCAACGACATCGACAGTCTGCAGACTGCTGGCGGGCGCGTCCGGTCTGCCATCCTCGCGGCGGAATTGCCGATCGAGCTTGTACAGGGAGTGTCCGACGCCTATCACCGGCTCGAGGCGCAGAACGGCTTGAACTGCGACGTGGCGGTGCGCAGCAGCGCGACGGCAGAAGACCTCCCCGATGCGAGCTTCGCCGGTCAGCAGGAGACCTTTCTCAATATCCACGGCGTGACCATGCTTCTCGATGCGGTGCGGCGGTGCTATGCATCGCTGTTCACCGACCGCGCCATCGTCTATCGAGTGCATCACGGCTACGACCACATGCAGGTGGCGTTGTCGGTGGCCGTGCAGAAAATGGTGCGGTCCGATCTTGCCTCCGCGGGTGTGATGTTCTCTATTGATACGGAGACCGGCTTCCCCAACGCTGTCCTCGTGAACGGCGCCTACGGGCTCGGCGAAAGCGTTGTGCAGGGCACCGTGAACCCGGACGAGTTCTACGTCTTCAAGCCCACGCTCGCCAAGGGATTCCGCCCGATCCTGCAGAAGAAGCTCGGGACGAAGGAGTTCAAGCTCGTCTACGAGGAGGGTGGCACCCGGCAGACCCGCAGCGTTCCGGTGGCGGCGGAGGATCGCGAGCGGTTCGTTTTGTCGGACGCTGAGATCCTCACCCTGGCGCGGTGGGCGATGCTCGTGGAGGATCATTATTCTGGCCTTCGGGGCCTGCCGACGCCGATGGACATCGAGTGGGCGAAAGACGGCCGCACGGGCGAGTTGTTTCTCGTGCAGGCCCGCCCAGAAACCGTGCACGCGCAGCGGGATCCGCTCGTGCTGGAGCGCTTTCACCTCGAGGCCCGCGGCGAGGTACTTGCGAAGGGCGGAAGCGTGGGCGAGAAGATCGGCCAGGGCTCTGCGCGCACCATCCGTTCGGCGGCCGACCTGGAGCAACTGCAGCAGGGCGAGGTACTCGTCACGGAGATGACCGACCCCGACTGGGAGCCGGTTATGAAGCGGGCAGCAGCCGTCGTCACCGATCGCGGGGGCCGCACGTGCCACGCGGCGATCGTGAGCCGCGAGCTTGGTATCCCGGCCATTGTCGGCACCGGCACCGGCACGTCCTCCGTCAAGACGGGCGAGGAGGTGACGGTGTCATGTGCGGAAGGCGAAGAGGGATTCGTCTATCGCGGGCGGCTGCTCATACGCGTCGAGCGGACCAATCTGGCTGACGTGCCGAGCCCGCGTACGCACATCATGATGAACGTCGCGAACCCGGCGGAGGCTTTCTCGCTGTCGTTTCTGCCGAACGACGGCGTGGGCCTGGCGCGGCTCGAATTCATCATCAGCAATTATGTGCGCACGCACCCGATGGCGCTGCTGCGGCCGGGCCAGGTGACAGACGTGAAGGAGCGGCGGGAAATCGAGCGCCTCACGCGCGGATATTCGGACAAGGGACAGTACTTTGTCGACCGCCTGGCTGAGGGCGTGGCGATGATTGCGGCCGCGTTCTGGCCGAAGGACGTCATCGTCCGGCTGTCGGACTTCAAGACGAACGAGTACGCCGGGCTGCTGGGCGGCGCAGCCTTCGAACCGAAAGAAGAGAATCCGATGCTCGGCTTCCGCGGAGCCTCGCGCTACTACGACGAGCGCTATCGTGAGGGCTTCGCCCTCGAGTGCCGTGCCGTGCGGAAGGTACGCGAGGACATGGGCCTGGAGAACGTGAAGCTGATGGTGCCTTTCTGCAGGACCGTCGAGGAGGGCCGCCAGGTGCTTGCGGAGATGGCCGGCAACGGCCTCGTGCAAGGCGAGCGCGGCCTCGAGGTCTACGTCATGTGCGAGATTCCCAGCAACGTGACATTGGCCAAGGAGTTTGCTGAGGTGTTCGACGGCTTTTCGATCGGCAGCAACGATTTGACGCAGCTTGTGCTCGGCGTGGACCGCGATTCCGAGCTCGTCGCACACCTGTTCGACGAGCGCAACGAGGCCGTCAAGCGGACAATCGCGCAGGTGATTGCCGCCGCGCACGCTGCCGGGCGGAAGATCGGCATCTGCGGACAGGCGCCGAGCGATTACCCGGAGTTCGCGCGTTTCCTCGTTGCCGAGGGCATCGACAGCATCTCGCTGAACCCCGATTCCGTGCTCAAGACGATACTGGCTATCTCAGAGCTGGAGTCGGCGCTCCCGAAAAGCGGACCGGGGTCCGCACCGACGCGAACACCGGATTCGGCGCAGCGAGCTTCGGGCCCCCCGGCTTCGGTCAAGGTTGTCCGCGCGATCTGAGTCCTGTCCCTCGGACCGCATGCTCAGACGACGACCGCTGTGAAAGAGATCCCACGGGCACTGGAGAGTTACCCCTCTGCCGCCGATCAGTCGCTTGCGGCCGAGCTCGCGATGCGCGTGCAGATCGAGCCGTTCAACGCGCTCGCGACGGGCGTGTTTCTCCTGGCGATTCTGCACACGTTCGCAGCGGCCCGCTTTGCTGTTCTCGCGCATCGTGTGCAGCGTCGGCACGATGAAGAGGCACAGGCAAACGGTCGTCCCTCGTCGCCGAGTCTCCGGGCAGAACTGTTGCACTTCCTTGGGGAAGTCGAGGTGGTCTTCGGCTTGTGGGCGGTGGTCCTCCTCCTCGCGACCACGGCATACGCCGGTTGGGAGGCGGCCAGGCACTACGTCAGCGACACGGTCAACTACACGGAGCCGCTGTTCGTCGTCGTCATCATGGCGCTCGCATCGACGCGACCGGTCATCGGCTTCGCAGAGTCCGCTCTGCGCCGCGTCGCTGGCGCTGGTGGCGCGACGCCCGCCGCCTGGTGGGTCACGATTCTGACGATCGGACCGATTCTCGGCTCGTTGATCACCGAGCCGGCGGCGATGACGATTTGCGCCCTGCTGCTCGCCCGGCAGTTCTACGACCTGCAGCCGTCAACGCGATTGAAGTACGCCACGCTGGGGGTGCTGTTCGTCAATGTCTCCATCGGAGGCACGCTCACGCAGTTCGCGGCGCCACCGGTGCTGATGGTGGCGCGGTCGTGGGGATGGGATATCCCGTTCATGGTGCTCAACTTCGGGTGGCGCGCCGTCACGGCCATCGTGGTGTCGACCGCGGTGTACTTCGTCCTCTTCCGGCGCGAACTGCGAAGTCTGGTGCTTCGACCGCCTGTTGCCGATGTGGACCAGCCCGACGACGAGGCGGCGGCGCCCGCGCTACTCCCCGCGCCGCCGTGGGTGGTAGCTGTTCATCTGGCATTCATGGCGTGGACGGTCTTCACTGCGCACGATCCGGCGTTGTTCCTGGGCGGCTTTCTGTTCTTTCTGGGATTTGCACGGGCCACCGCCCGGTACCAAAGCCGCATCGAGCTGAAGACGCCGCTGCTGGTGGGGTTCTTCCTCGCCGGGCTCGTCATCCATGGGGGACTGCAGGGGTGGTGGATCGCGCCGGTGCTCGGCAGGTTGCCGGAAAGCCCATTATTTCTTGGCGCCACCGTGTTGACGGCCGTCAACGACAACGCGCTGATCACGTATCTGGCGACCCTCGTTCCGAATCTGAGCGACGAGCTGAAGCTGGCGGTGGTTCAGGGGGCCGTGGTGGGCGGCGGGTTGACGGTCATCGCGAATGCGCCGAACCCTGCCGGCCAGGCGTTGCTGGGACGCTTCTTCGATGGTGCGATCTCGCCGCTCGGCCTGCTCGCGGGCGCGCTCGTGCCAACGCTGATTGCGGGGGCCGTCTTCCGTCTGCTGTGACGCTCAGGGCCTCCGCCTGGAGTCGACGCCCGGCGCTATCATGTCGCTTCATGGCCCGTGGTCCGTCAGACGTAGTACGGCTCGCCGTCGGTCTCGGTGCGGTCGCGATCGTGACGCTCATCTACGTGCAATCGCTGCACGTCTCGAACGCTGCCATCGTGTCGACGACATTTCTGATGGTCGTCCTCGTCCTGGCGGCCACGTCCCGCCTCTGGATTGCGGTCGTGGTGTCAGTCGTCGCCATGCTGTGTTTCAACTTCTTCTTCTTGCCGCCGGTCGGTACGTGGACGATCGCCGACCCGCAGAATTGGGTGGCGCTGTTTGCCTTCCTGGTCGTGAGTCTCGTCGCCAGCAACCTGTCCGCGGTGGCTCGTGCACGAACGCAGGAAGCGGTCGGGCGACGCGACGAACTCGCGCGCCTGTTCGACTTGAGTCGTGATGTGCTGGTGATGACCGACAGTCGCGAGGCGATTTCGATCCTGGCGCGATCGATCGCCCGTCGATTCGACTTGGAGTTCGTCGCCATTGCTCTGCCGCGATCGAGCGACTGGGACGTGTTCGAAGCGGGACCTCGGACGACTGATCTGGACACGCGTCAGCTGACCGGCGCTTTCGCGGCGGCGCAAAGCTCGCTCGAGTTCGACGCGTACGCCCGGACCTACGCGGGCCACCGGACCATGACGGTCGATGGCCGTGTGATCCGGCTCGTGCCCCTTCGGGCCGGCACGAAGCCGATTGGTCTCCTGGCGGCCGCGGGACGTCCGATCGAAGCCGGCACGCTCGATGCGCTCGGGGGCGTCGTGGCGATCGCGATCGAGCGCGCGCAGTTTCTCGAAGAGCGCAAAGCGGGAGAGCTGACGCGGCAGAGCGAGGAGCTCAAGACGGCGCTGCTCGCTTCCGTTGGACACGATCTGCGCACTCCGCTCACCGCCATTCGTGTCGCGGCCACCAACATCCAGGCGGCGTCGCTGACGGCGGACGATCGGTTGGACCAGAGCAACCTGATCCTCGCGGAGGTCGAGCGCCTGACGCGGTTGTTTCAGAACATTCTCGAGATGGCGCGTATCGACGCGGGAGGCATCACTGCCGAACGGCGATGGACCCATCCCTCAGAAATCGTGGCCGCGGCGCGCGGCCACGTGGAACAGACGCTGCACCGACACAACGTGAGCGTGAAGGTGGATCCGGACGTGGCGGTGCAGCTCGATCCGCGTCTGACCGCTGCGGCCCTGGCGCACCTGTTGGAGAATGCCGCGCAGTATGCACCATCCGGTTCGACCATCGACGTTCACGCGAGTATCACGGAGGCAGGCTTGGTGATTCAGGTTCGGGATCACGGCCCCGGAATCGCGTCGGGCGACCTCCCGCACCTCTTCGAGCGGTTCTACCGAGGTGACGCGGCACGGGCGCGCGCGTCGGGCACGGGTATGGGGCTCTGGATCGCGCGGGGCCTGCTGGCCGCGGAACAGGGTCGGGTGTGGGCGGAGAATTGTCCGGACGACGGCGCGCAGTTCACCATTCTGGTTCCTGCAGCGATAAAGGAACCGACGACCTCGCCCGGCACATGACGCCACGATCACGCATTCTGCTCGTCGACGACGAGATCGCCATCCAGCGCGCTGTGGGGCCCCTCCTGCGCTCACGCGGGTATGACGTCGACATAGCCGGTACCGGCGCGGACGCGCTCAAGATGATCGCCGAACAGACGCCGGACTTGATCGTGCTCGACCTGGGGCTGCCGGATCTGGAAGGCACGGAAGTCTGCCGGCGCGTCCGAGCGGGTTCCAAGATACCGATTGTCGTGCTCTCCGCGCGAGGCGCGGAGGCGGATAAAGTCAACGCGCTCGATCTCGGCGCAGACGACTACGTGACCAAACCGTTCGGCCCCGAGGAGCTGCTCGCGCGCATTCGAGTGGCGCTGCGCCGCGTTGCCTCGGAAGACCAGACGGAGACTGGTCACTTCCGCGCCGGCGACCTGACGATCGACTATGACCGCCGGCGAGTGCTCCGGCACGAGACGGAGATCCGGCTGACGCCCAAGGAATTCGAGCTCCTCTCGTTGCTGGCGCACAATCATGACCGCGTGCTGACGCACCGCTCCATCCTGAAAGCCATCTGGGGACCGAACGCAGTCGAACAGACAGAGCACCTGTGGACGCTGGTGGCCCAGCTTCGCAAGAAGATCGAACCGGATCCTGCCAACCCGCAGTACCTGATGAGCGAACCTTGGGTCGGGTATCGGTTCGCGACCGGTGACTCCGGGACTCCAACATGATCCAGCCAGCGTCCGAACCTGCCGAGAGAACGCTGTAGGAACCGGCGTCCCCCAATTCAACGCCCCGGCTCGGAGCGGGAAGTGCCGATGCCGCCGCGAGATATGTCCCGCCTTCCCCTTTTACAGGGACTTTTCAGGCACTCTTTGGCACAACTTCAGGCGGCCGTCCTTATGCTGTGAGGATGTTGATGCTCGGAATGATCCTTCTCGGGTTGGCCACATTCGCCGCGATGCTCGGCTTCGTCACGCTCTGTGACCGCGTGTAGGTGAAATCATGACTCTCCTGTCGTTGTTCCTGAGCGTTGCAGCCTTCGTGTACCTCGTGTACGCCATGCTGCGTCCAGAGAAGTTCTGAGGCATCTGTGGCCACGGAATTCACCGCCGTCGGTTTCACCGTCCTCTTCACGATCGCCACGAGCCTGCTGCTTGGCCGGTACATGTTCCACGTGTTTACCGGCCGGCGGACGCTGCTGGATCCGATCTTTGTCCCGCTCGAGCGGCTCGTGCTGCACCTGACCGGTGTCGATCCCGGCGAGCAGCAGGACTGGAAGCGGTACTCGGCGTCCCTGTTGATCTCGAACGTGGTCATGTGGCTGGCGACGTTCGCGATCGTCTCGCTTCAGAGGATCCTGCCGCTCAATCCTGACGCCATCGCGAACATGGAGCCGACGCTCGCGTTCAATACCATCTCGAGCTTCACGACCAACACGAACCTGCAGCACTACAGCGGTGAGACCGGCCTGTCGTACTTCTCGCAGATGTTCGTCATTACCTTCCTGCAGTTCGTGACCGCGGCGACCGGCGTGGCGGCCTGCATCGCGATCATTCGGGGCCTGGCTGGCAATCGTCTCACTCAACTCGGCAACTTCTACGTCGACCTCACGCGAGCCGCCGTTCGGGTCTTCCTTCCGCTCGCCCTGCTTCTCGGCACGATTCTGATCTGGCAGGGCACGCCGATGACATTCGAAGGGGCCGTCAAGGCGACCACGGTAGAGGGTCAGGAGCAGGTCATTGCTCGTGGCGTCGTGGCGCCAGAGGTTGCGATCAAGCAGCTGGGCACGAACGGCGGAGGATATTTCGGATCGAATTCGACACACCCGTACGAGAACCCAACGCCGATCGCCAACTTCGCGGAGACATGGTCCATAACCATAATCCCGATGGCGATGGTCTGGACGCTCGGCTATATGGTGGGTCGCCGGCGTCTGGCGGTGGTCGTCTTCGCCACAATGCTCGCGATTTACATTCCCATGGTCGTCTTCGCTGTCGCTCAGGAGGCGCAGGGTAACCCCGGGATTGTGACCATGGGCGTGGATCAATCCACCGGTTCGATGGAGGGCAAAGAAGTCCGCTTCGGCGTGGGGTTGTCCGCCCTGTGGGCCGTCACGACAACGGTCACCTCCAACGGCTCGGTCAACGCGATGCATGACTCGCTGACGCCCCTCGGTGGCTTGATGCCGTTCGTCGGCATGTGGCTCAACAACATCTTTGGTGGCGTCGGTGTCGGTTTCATCAACATGCTCATCTTCATCATCGTCGCCGTTTTCATCGCCGGCATGATGATCGGCCGGACGCCGGAGTTCCTCGGCAAGAAGGTCGAGGCCAAGGAGATGAAGCTGGCGAGCCTCGCGCTGCTCTGGCACCCGCTGGCGATCCTCGTTGGCACGGCCGTCGCCTGCTATGTCTGGGCGACAACGGCGAATCCCGGTTCGGCACTCGCGTGGTTGAAGAATCCCGGAGCGCACGGCTTCTCGGAAATGCTCTACGAGTTCAGCTCCGCGGCGGCCAACAACGGATCCGGATTCGAGGGGCTGGGCGACAACACGCCCTTCTGGAACATCAGCACCGGCCTGGTGATGCTGCTCTCGCGCTACATCCCGATCATCGCGCCGCTGGCGCTGGCGGGTGCGCTCGCCGCCAAGCCCGCGGCACCCGAGACCGCTGGCTCGCTGCGCGCTGACAGCGGCACGTTCGGATTCACCTTGTGGGCCGTTATCGTCATTCTCGGTCTGCTCATGTTCATGCCGGTCGCCGTGCTCGGCCCAATCGCCGAGCATCTGGCACTGCGGTAAGGGCGGGCATCGTGGTCAAGGAAATCAAGCAAGCCATTCTGTTCACGATCGTCACGATGGTGCTCCTCGGGGGCGGATACCACGTCGTCCTCTGGGCGATCGGTCGCGTAGCGTTTCCCGCACAGGCGGAGGGGAGCCTGATTCGGCGAGGCGACGGGACGATCGTGGGGTCGCGGCTGATCGCGCAGAAGTTCACGCGGCCGGAGTACTTCCAGCCGCGCCCTTCGGGCGTTGACTACAACGCGGCATCGACTGGCGGCACCAACTATGGGCCGTCGAACCCCGACCATCTGAAAGCGGTACGGGAGCGCCTCGAGGCCGTCAGGAAGCAAGAGGGAGCAACGGCCAGCCAGGTGCCGTCGGAAATGGTGACGGCCAGTGGTGGAGGCATGGATCCGCACATTCCGCCGGCTGCCGCAGAGCTGCAAGCCCCGCGGGTCGCATCCTCTCGAGGAGTGCCTCTCGACCGCGTGCGGGATCTCATTCAGGCTCACTCCGAGCCGCCGACGCTCGGGTTTCTGGGCCGGGCACGCGTCAATGTGCTGGAACTGAACCTTGCCCTCGACGAGACGCTCGGAGTGCCGAAGCCGGCCTCGGGCCGGTAACCAGGAAGACTCACATGTCTGATCGCGCACACACTATCTCGATTTGGGATCCAGGCATCGTCCGCCAGGCGGTCGTGGATTCGTTCCGGAAGCTCGATCCCCGGGTTCAGGTCAGGAACCCGGTGATGTTCATCGTGGAGGTGGGCAGCCTCCTCACGACGATCGTCTTCATTCAAGAGCTGGCTGCTGGAGGCGGGCGATCGCTTTTCACGGGACAGGTCGCCTTCTGGCTGTGGTTCACGGTCCTCTTCGCCAACTTCGCTGAGGCGATGGCGGAGGGCCGCGGTAAGGCGCAGGCAGACACGCTGAGAAGGACGCGGACGGAGACTGTCGCGAACCGCCTGACGAGCGGCAACGGCATGGAAAAGGTGCCCGCAGCGAGCCTCCGCAAGAACGACATCGTCATGGTGCATGCCGGGGAATTCATTCCCGCCGACGGCGAGATCATCGAAGGCGTGGCATCGGTCGATGAGTCGGCCATCACGGGCGAATCGGCGCCGGTCATTCGTGAATCCGGCGGCGATCGGTCCGCGGTCACCGGCGGCACACGGGTGATCTCGGATTGGATCAAGGTGCGGGTGACAGCCGATCCTGGCCACAGCTTCCTGGACCGGATGATCGCCCTGGTCGAGGGCGCCGAGCGCCAGAAGACCCCGAACGAAATCGCGCTCAATATCCTCCTGGCGGTCCTGACGTTGGTGTTTCTCCTCGTCGTCGTGACGTTGCAGCCGTTTGCCTTCTATGCGGGAACAACGATCCCGATCCCCGTTCTGATCGCGCTGCTGGTGTGTCTGATTCCGACGACCATCGGCGCGCTGATCTCGGCGATCGGTATCGCCGGGATGGATCGTCTGGTTCAGCACAACGTCCTGGCGATGTCCGGGCGCGCCGTCGAGGCGGCCGGCGATGTCAACACGCTCCTGCTGGACAAGACAGGCACGATCACCTTGGGCAACCGGCAGGCGACGGAGTTCGTACCGCTCTCTGGCGTTACAGAAGGCGAGCTCGCCGACGCGGCGCAGTTGGCATCGCTGGCCGACGAAACGCCCGAAGGCCGTTCGATCGTCGTGCTGGCGAAAGAGAAGTACCACATCCGAGGACGCGAATTGTCGGACAAGGATGCCGTCTTCGTGGCCTTCACTGCGCAGACGCGCATGTCCGGCATCGACCTCGACGGTCGGGAGATTCGGAAGGGCGCGGCGGAGTCGATCGCCACATACGTCAAGGAGAACGGCGGTGCCGTCTCACCGGAGCTGCAGACCATCGTCGACCGGATCGCGCGCGCCGGCGGTACGCCGCTCGTCGTTGCGGAGCGGATGCGCCCCCTTGGGGTGGTTTATCTCAAGGACATCGTGAAGGGGGGCATGCGGCAGCGGTTCGCGCACCTGCGCGCCATGGGTATCAAGACGGTGATGATCACCGGCGACAACCCGCTGACGGCCGCCTCGATTGCCAAAGAAGCCGGGGTGGACGATTTTCTCGCGCAAGCCACACCCGAAGACAAGATGACCCTGATCAAGCGCGAACAAGCCGAAGGGAAGCTCGTGGCGATGACCGGAGACGGTACGAACGATGCCCCGGCACTCGCGCAGGCCGATGTCGGCGTTGCCATGAACACGGGGACGACCGCCGCGAAGGAAGCGGGCAACATGGTGGATCTCGACTCGAACCCGACGAAGCTCATCGAGATCGTCGAGATCGGCAAGCAGTTGCTCATGACCCGCGGAGCCCTCACGACGTTCTCGATTGCCAATGACGTGGCCAAGTACTTCGCCATCATCCCCGCGATGTTCATCCTGGCGTTCCCGCAACTCGCGGTGCTCAACGTGATGCGACTGGCGACGCCGGAGTCGGCCATTCTTTCAGCCGTGATCTTCAATGCGGTCATCATCATTGCGCTGATTCCGCTCGCGCTGGGGGGAATTGCCTACAAGCCGCTCGGCGCTGCGGCGATCTTGCGTCGAAACATGCTGATCTATGGCCTGGGCGGTATCGTGCTGCCGTTTGTCGGAATCAAGGCGATCGACATGATGCTGGCGGCTGTCGGTCTCGCTTAGGCAGCAACCGGTGGGAGGCAAGGTCACGCCGGAATGGGGCTTCGGAGACGGGGATCTGAATGACGGCCTTCTGCAGGATTGATAGTGGCAATGCCCGAACAGCGACCCACGGCTGACGCGCTGTTAGCGCGCATCAAGGAGGAGGATCGAGCGCGTTTGCGTATCTATGTCGGCGCCGCACCCGGTGTTGGCAAGACATACGAGATGCTGCAGGAGGCGCATGCGCTCCGAGCCCGCGGCCTTGACGTGGTCGTCGGGTACGTCGAGACCTATGGCCGTCGTGATACCGAAGCGCAGCTCAAGGATCTCGAGGTCATGCCCCGTCGAAAGATCGAATATCGGGGTGTCACGATGGAGGAGATGGACGTCGATGCCATCGTCCGTCGGAAACCACAAGTGTGCGTCGTGGACGAGCTCGCGCACACGAACGTGCCAGGCAGCCGCCACGCCAAGCGCCATGAGGATGTGCTGGAGATTCTCGAGGCCGGCATCCATGTGATGACGGCAGTGAACATCCAGCATCTGGAGACACTCAACGATGCGGTCGCCAGGGCGACCGGCGTGCGGGTGCGAGAAACGGTTCCTGACACGTTCCTTGACCGAGCCGACGAGGTGATCAACGTCGACGTCACGGTTGAGGAGCTGCGCAACAGGCTGCGGGAAGGAAAGATTTACAGGCCGGAAAAGGTCGAGCAGGCGCTGTCGAATTTCTTTCGTAAAGGCAATCTGTCCACGCTGCGCGAACTGGCGCTGCGCGCGGTGGCCGATGAGGTCGGCGAGAAGGCGGCGAGCTATCGGGCTCGAGAGGGTCTGGAGCCCGCTCTGATTCCGGAGCGGGTCATGGTGTGCATGAGCTCGAATACGCTGGCCCCGCGCGTCATCAGGACCGGCGCCCGCATTGCCGGCCGGCTGGGGTCGAAGTGGTACGCCGTGTATGTGGAAACGCCACGGGAGAAGCCGGACCGCATCAACCCGCGTGATTCGGACGCGCTGCAGCAGAACACGCGCCTCGCGGAAAGTCTGGGAGCGACAGTCGTTCGGGTTCGGGCCGACCGACCAGCTGATGGCCTGATCGCGTTCGCCCAGCGTGAAGGGGTGACGCACGTCATCATCGGACAGAGTGCGAGGTCCCGGTGGGAACTGCTCTGGCGCCCATCCACGCTCGACAGGTTTCTCAGCGCGGTTCCAGATGCGGCCGTGCAAGTCGTGCCGTTGAACGACTCGTAGTCGTGAGGTGCTGTCATGAGCCTTCAGTCGCCATCCGGTCGGTGGGTTCGATCCCCTGCATTGTCTTGCGCCAGAGAGGCCATCGGCTCGATCTCCCTCACCGTAATTCTGCTCGGTGCGATCTCCGGTTGCGTTACGAACAGCGCGCTGGAGCGGTTATCAGAGGCGCGCCGGTTGTCTGCGGATCTTCTCGTTCAGTTCACCAAAGCCGCCGATGCTGGAAACCGGGCCGTGATGGCGGACACTGACGAATCGTCCGTCGCATTTGCGGGCGAAGCCGAGCAGGCGAAGCAGGCGGTCCAGGCGAACATCGACGCGCTGGGGCCGATTCTGCAGGACCTTGACTACACCGACGAAACCCGCCTCCTCCAGGAGTTCGTCAGACGATTTGCAGAGTATCGAGAGTTGGACGGTCGCATCCTCGACCTCGCTGTCGAAAACACCAACTTGAAGGCGCAGCGGCTCTCTTTCGGTCCTGCTCAGGAGGCGGCTGATTCGTTCCGGGATTCCCTGGAGTCGGTCGTTCCCGCAGACCCGGCGAAGGACACGTGGCGCGTGAAAGCGCTCGGGGCCACGGCCGTGGCGACGGTGCGCGAGATGCAAGTGTTGCAGGCGCCGCACATTGCTGAAGCCGACGATGCGGTGATGACCCGCATGGAAGAGCGCATGGCGACCTCGGAGGCGGCTGCGCGGGCCGCGCTGAAGACGCTCGCGCCCCTCGTCCAGCCTGCGTCACGAGGACGGCTCGCCGCCGCCACCGCCGCCCTCGACAGCTTCGTTGGCCTCAACGCTCAGATCATGGCCCTGTCCCGCCGCAACACCAATGTGCGTTCCCTCGCGTTGGCCCTGAACGAGAAAGGGAAGGTCACGGGCGCGTGTGAGGACAGCTTGCGCGCGCTTGGGGACGCGCTGGCCAAGCGAGGGTTCACCGCCACGCGATAGCGGCCATCCACTTCCGCATCCCCGCCACTGGAACGGCAAGCGAGAGGAGGGCGACGGTGGTCGGTCCGGCCGGCAGGTCGAGCTTGTACGACACGACGAGCGCCAGCGACGACATGGCCACTCCCAGGCCGGCCGCGATCACGAACGTCACCCGCATGCTGCGCGTCTGCAGCAACGCCGCCGTCGAAGGCAGCGTGAGAAGAGCGAAGGTCGACAACACGCCGATGTGGTCCACGGCGGTTGCGACGGCAACGCCGGTCAAGAGGTACAGCAGCAACGACCAACCCCGCGCATTCACGCCGGCCACGCTGGCGGCTTGCGCGTCGAAGGTCACCAGGAGAAACCGCCGCCCGAACAAGATCTGACAGAGCAGGGTCGCCGCGGCAATGAGGCTGAGGACGCCGACGTGGAACGTGTCGACCGTCAGCACGTTGCCGAAGAGCAGATGATAGGTGTCAGTGCTGCCTCCTGGTGCGAGGGCCAGGATCAGCACCGTCGCCGACGAGGCAGCCGCGTAGGCCCACCCCATGACCGACTCCGGCGACACCCACGTGGACGCCCCAGTGCCACCAAGCACGAGCGCCGCGCCGATTGCGGCCGCCAGGGAAGGCCCCTCCGGCGCCCAGCCAAGTGCCTGTGCGATCGCGGCGCCGACCGTGGCCACGTTGGCAAGCACCAGGCCGAAGAACACCATGCGGCGGATGATGAGGTAAACGCCAATGATGCCCAGCGATGCACCTGTGGCGATGGAAGCTGCCAGGGCGAGGCGCATGAAAAGGGGCTCAAACATCGTGGCGTTCTCCCCGCCCCGCGACGAGCGTCCGGTGACCGGCCAGCTGACCGACGTGCACCGGGACGCGGTACAGCTCGCTGAGCCGTCCCTCCTGAAGGACTTCGCCGACTGGCCCGTGCAGAATGCCTCGATCGCCGACGAGGACGATCGACGTCGCGAGATTCAGGACGATGGGCAGGGCATGCGTGACGATGAGAATCGTGGCGCTGCGCTTGCGGCTCAGCTCCCTCAAGAACTCGAGCGTCGTGGCTTCGCCTTCGATGTCCATCCCGGCCGTCGGCTCGTCGAGCACGAGCACGTCGGGATCGGCCGCCAGCGCGCGCGCCAGGCGCACGCGCTGCTGCTCCCCTCCTGACAGGCTGCGAAACAGGCGGTTCGCAAGGGCCTCAACGCCCAGCAGCGCCAGCACCTGGCGCGCCGCTTCTCGATCGTCCGCCCGGATGCGATGCAGCGCGCCGGCTCTGGCCGACCGCTCCATCAGGACCACGTCGATCGCCGTCAGCGGCGCGATCGTGTCCAGCCGCTCACGCTGCGGGGCATAGCTGATGCGAAACCCTGGTGCGCGCGCCGCGCGTCCTTCGATCGGTGCGAGCAGACCGAGCAGCGTGCGGACAAGGGTGGTCTTCCCTGAGCCGTTCGGGCCGACAATCCCCAGGATCTCGCCCTTGCCGACCACGAGGGACAGTCCCCGAAAGAGCGCGTGGCGCCCGTATCCAATCGTGAGGTTCTCGGTCCGGAAGATCCAGTTGCCCGTCACGGCCTGGCTGCGGGCTGACCGGCGAAGACCTGCTGGGCGGCGCCGGCGATTTCGCCGATGTTGTGGTCGAACAGCTGGAAGTAGTCGGTGATCGCCTTGTCCCCCCCGACAGAAGGCGGGACTACCAGCACGCGGGCGCCGGTCTCGCGGCCAATCGCGTTCGGCGTCTTCAGATCGAAGTACGGCTCCACGAGCACCAGCTTGACGTTCAGCCGCCTCATTTCCTCCATCAGATCGCGCGTGTGCTGTGCCGACGGCGGAATGCCCGGTCGTGGCTCGACGTACCCGACCACGTCGAGCCCGAACCGATCGGCAAAGTTGGTGTAGGACTGATGGTACGTCACCACTTTGAGCCCCTTATAGGGGGCCATGGCAACCAGCCAGCGCTTCTCGGCCTCGTCGAGCCGGGCGGAGAACTGCGAAAGGCGCTGGGCGAAAAAAGCCTGGTCTACCGGCCGAAGCTCGGTCAGCTTACCGGCAATCGCGCGGGCGATGATCTTGCCGTTCTCGGGATCGAGCCAGTAGTGCGGGTTACCCAGGGGATGGACGTCGCCCATCGCCCGCGTGATCTGACCCTGGGGAATGTCGAGAATCCGTGCCTGCAGCGACGCATCGAGATAGCCGTTCGCGCCCGGCTGGATCCGGGCGTTCCGGCTCTGCTGCACGAGCGCGGGCAGCCAGCCGGCCTCGAGCTCACGGCCGACGACGACGAGGAGGTCTGCATGTTGGAGCTTGAGAATGAAGCTGGGCTTCGCCTCGACGAAGTGCGGGTCCTGGTAGCCGCGGGCGATGAAGTCGACCGCCACGCGATCGCCGCCGATTTCCCGCGCGATCGCCGCCAGATCCTCGGTGGTCGTGACGACGGTCGGCTTGCTCTGCCCGGCAGCAGGCGCGCTCCAGGCCGCCAGCGCGATCATGGCCGCGACGGCACAACGTGTCATGGTGGTCTCCATCGACGCCCGAGAGTCGGCGCCAGCCTCGAAGCTCAGAAGGGGTGCGCGCCGTGCGCACCGATGTTGAACAGGACTTGAAACAGCAACTCCGTTGCGGTCGGGCCCTCCGCGTAGCGCGTGCGCCGCACCTGCCCGCGAATCTGACTGAACTCGCTCGGCCAGAAGGTCAGCGTCCAGGATCCGCCGGTGTCGTGGAGCGCGCGGTCGTCGGCGCGATCCGAGTGGTCGAACCTTGCGCCGGTGAACCAGCGCCGGCCCAGCTGGTAGTCTCCCGAGACGAAAAAGCCGAGCGCGCGCTGTCGGCCGTCCGGCTGATCACGGTGGCTCCAGACGATTTCCGAGCGCCCGATGAAGGACCGATAGATCGAGCGCTGCAACGGCCGCCACCGGAACGTGGCATCGATGCCGTAGAGTCGGGTGGAGAAGTCGATCCCTTCCTCCAGTCCGGAGCCGTTGTGCCCGAAGGCATAGGACGCTCCGAGGTCCAGGTTCGCCGATTCCGTCAAGTCATGATACCCGCGCAGATGTCCGGTGAAGCTGACATCGCTGCGCCGGCTCGAGACGAACACATCGTTGGCATCGCCGCGGAAGAGCTGTCCCGTCGCTTCCATGAACACCCACGGATTCGGGATGAGGCGGGCGACCGACAGTCCGGCGTCACTCAACCCCTCCTCGCCGCCGACCAGGTTGTCGGTGACGAGCGGACGATCGACCCACGGCATCACGTGCGTGTGGAACGTGTTGACCTTGCCGAACGCCGACCGCATCTTGCCGGCCTTCGCGAGCAGGCCGCCGGGGAGCGTCGGGAACGTGACGTAGCCCTCTTCGAGATCGACGCCCTCCTCGCCGAACGCCAGGAAGAAATCGGCACGGGCGTATGGGTCGACGATGGCCTGCAACGACACCTCTGATTCGGGCATCTGCAGCACTGGCTCCGGCCTGATCTCGTTTGGCCCCACGGCACCAAGGAAATTGCCGATGACCGCGATGTCCGGGTTGAAGATCTTCGATGCCGCCGTGACGTTCCCGTACACGGGCAGCGTTCCCGTCGGACCGCCGGCCGCTCCCGGCGGAACTCCGGCGGCGGGTTGAGGCGCGGCCTGCGCGGGCGTTCGAAGCGCCTCGATCTCGCCGAGGCGAGCTTCGAGCGAGGTGAGCCGCGCCTCGAACTCCTTTTTCAACTGGTCGATCTCCTGACGTATCGCCTGCGCTGCCGCGGCATCCTGCTGCGCGGCAGCATCAGGCGATCTCAGACCCAGAACGGCGAGGCAGAGTACGGTCGTCTGAAGACGTGACATCCGCATTGTGCCTCCTCAGTCCGCACACCGGGTGTGCACGGACCTCTCCCACTCGAGCAGCGACGCGACGTCCCAGCCCGCATTGTATTGCAGCAGAACGTGATTCGCGCCGCGCTCGGCGTCGCGACGATCGCGCTGCATGGCCGCTGCGTTGGAGCGTCGCGAGGTCCACGTGACGAGCTCACTCCGAGCGTACGCAGGACCCGCGCCTGCTGGCGCAGTGGCCGCATGCACGGGCCCGGACCGCGAAGAATGCGCAGACGCTCCGATCACATGTCGCGAATACCTTGACCCTGGAACGATTCCAGGGTTGAGAATGAACGTTGAGGCTTCAACATTGCTGCCTCCGGAGGCTCTTATGACGCATCGATTTCGGAATGTGATCGCCGTCGTTGCCGCCGCCGCGTGCTTGTCGGCCGCGGCCGGAGCGCAGCAGCCACAGCAGGGGCAAGCGCACGATCAAGACGCCCATCACCGCGACATGCTCACGCGCGGGGCTCAGGCCATGGGCTTCGATCAGGAGCGCACGGTCCATCACTTCCTGCTCTACGAAGACGGCGGAGCCATCGACGTCGCCGTGAAGGAAGCCAGCGACCACGCAAACCTTCACGCCGTTCGCCAGCACCTCCAGCAAATCGCCGGATTGTTCAAGGCTGGAGACTTCGGCAAACCGGCGCTCACACACGCGCAGGAGGTGCCCGGCACCGCGGACATGACGCGGCTCAAGGACGGCATCACCTATCAGTACGAAGAGACACCTGCCGGCGGGCGGGTGCGGATCGTCACGCGTGATGCGGCAGCGCTCGCCGCCGTACACGCCTTCCTGCACCTCCAGATCGAGGATCACCGTACTGGGGATTCGGGTGTGGTGGAGCGATCGGCGTCAGGACGCATGATGGACGGCATGGGCTCCGGCATGATGAGAGGAAGCCACGACGCCGCCACGATGGCCGAAATGAGCGACATTCACGAGCTGTTCGTCAACCACGATCGCATCACGCGCACGGTGACGAATCTCCCCAACGGCATCCGGACGGTGACGGAGTCGGCCGATCCGCGCATCGCCCAGCTCCTCAAAGATCACGTGACCAGCATGGGGCAGCGCGTCGAGAGCGGGAACGATCCCGGGCTGCCGATCGAGAGCCAGGCCCTCGGTTCGATCTATCGCAACCACGACAAGATCCACACCACGTTGGAGCCAACGGCGACGGGCATCGTCGTTGTCCAAACGTCGACTGACCAGGAGACGGTGGCTGCGCTTCAGCAGCACGCCTCGGAGGTGACCGATTTCGTCAAGGCCGGTATGGCCGCGATGCATATGGCGATGATGAAGAACGGCGGAATGATTCAGCACGGCATGCGCGGTAGGATGATGGAGACCGCGCCACAGAGCGAGACGACGCCGAGCACCAGGTAATCGCGCCAACGCCGCATGGCAGAAAGAGCGTCACCCACACGACCGCGCAATAGGTCTGTCGCTCTCGAAGGGCGCGCCACGCTCAGCTCGTCAGAGCTCGCTCGTCTGACGGGCGTCAGTACGGATACGTTGCGGCACTACGAGCGCAAGGGGGTCCTCGGGATCCCGGCTCGAAGCCAAGGCGGCTATCGCCTCTATTCACCCGAAGCGGTCGGGCGCGTACGACTGGTGCGGCGGGCGCTGGCGATTGGTTTTGCGCTGGATGATTTGGCGGCGGCCCTGTGGGAGCGCGAGCGTGGCGGCGCCCCGTGTCGGAGCGTCCGCGCGCTGGTGGCTGAGCGGCTCGCCGAATTGGAAGCCCGACTCCGCGATCTGGCCGAGCTGCGCGACGAGCTGCGCGTGCTCCTCCGGGACTGGGACGTCCGGCTCGCGAAGATTCCTCAAGGAGCACAGGCTCGGCTCCTGGATGTGCTCGCTGACCGGCCTGTGGTCGATCGCGCTGTCGCCCGTCAGCAACGCACAATCGGCAGTGCCAACCTGCGCCGACGACTCGACCGCCGCCAGTGATCCGGAGTGAGGGCCCCCCCTGCCCGGTCATCCGTCGCTTAGGCAACGGTTTGCTAATCGTCGGTCAGCCTCTCGGCCATCTTCGTTTGTCCAACAACCGCTGGTGGATCGCAGACTCAGAAGATGTCGCTGCGCCAGTAGAGCACGTCATCCCCAGTCAGCCGCTGATGCACGACCATCGATCCGAGTGCCCGCACCATCAGCACTTCTGTGGGGGGCTTCGCCGACATAATCGTGACCTGCGGAGGGACGAAGCCGCCGGGGAGCCAGGCGCGGATCGTCGGGCGGCGCTCGGCTGGTTCACGTGCGATGAGCGCTTGTAGAATGGCGCCGACTCGCGCTCCAGAGGGGTCACGGTCGCCGCACTCCTCGATCGTCCATGTGCGTCCGACGATGCTGACGACGACATACGCAGCAGCGGTGATGCCTTCCTCAGCGATGAAGAAATGCAGCTCACGGGCCCCGGCCTGGCCGAGGCCCGCAAGCAATCGCTTCTTCGTAATCGCGTACTGCACAAAGTCGACGTCTCGATCGAGATGGAACCGAAAAGGGTTGGCCCGGACCTGTCCCATGGCGACGATGGCCGCCAGGTCTCGGCCCTCGCCGCCACGGATCAGCGTCATGGGGGCGCCGCGACGTGACGGTTCCGCCACGGTGAGCTCCGACTCGGCCGTTGGAACCACCTCGAAGCCGTGTGGCTCGCAGTTGTGCTGGCTCGTGTCTGAGAAGCGGAGCGCCATCACCGCTCCGTCGCGCGCGGCTTCGTCGAGCAGGCGATCGACTAACTCCCGCGCAGGGCCACCGTCGCTGTGCGCGGGCTCCCAGGAGATTGAGCCGATGCCACAAACTCGCACCGGCTGTTGATCGAGGACCGCCGCAAGGTCGTACTGCGTGGCGCTGGCAAGCACGTCGGCTCCATCCACCAGCGCAAATCGTCGTTGATGCTGGCGAGCCCACGCGGTCTTCATCTGAGCGGTGTCAAATGTCGAATAAGCCCGGCGACTCAGGCCCTCGGGCGAGAGCATGTGCATCGCCTCTCGAACGCGCTCAAGAATGACGCCTTCGGCCGGAACGACAGTCGCCACCTGACGGATTATCGTTCCGGACCGGAGACCAGAGTGTGCCGCTTGTGTGCGTGGCCGGTCATATCGGCGTCGAGGGGCTGCGTCGCACGCTCGGCAAATGCCGGGAGCCGCGGCAGGTCGACGGTGAAAACGCATCCTCTACCGGGGAGGTTGCGTGCGTAGATCCGGCCAGCGTTCGCTTCAGCGCCCCATCGGCTGAACGCGAGACCAAGACCCACGCCGGTTCGATCGGCGCTGCGCTGCTCGAACGGGCGAAAGAGCTCGTTGACATCCCCACTCGGCAGACCGCCGCACTCGTCCTGGATCTCGATGAGCACGCGCTCGGCGCTCGCGCCAACCCTCAGCGTGACGGTCGTGCGAGGCCGGGTGAACTTGATGGCGTTCTGCAGGAGGTTTCCCACGACCGCGGCGAGGATTTGTCGGTCGGCTTCGATCGCGACACCGTCTTCGACCGGCGTGACGGTCAGTCTGACGCCACGAGCGTTCGCACCCAGTGTCGAGGCCGATGCGACTTCGTCGATGAACCCTGCAATGAGGAATGGCTCCCGGTTCTGAATGCCCTGTGTGAGACGGACCTCCGCGAGCGAACGTGTGACGAGCGCGTGTGAGGCCATGAGGCTGCGATGAAGCACGGTGCCGGTGCTCCCCGCCACGCCAACATTCCCCGTCTTCAGCACCTCGAACGCCATGATCGCCGTGTTCATCAAGTTCCGCAATTCATGGGCGAAGAACCCGAGGCGTTCGTTCCCGCGCGCGGACTCTCCATCGATGCCGGACTGATGGCGCTCACGCCCGTACTCGGTCACCGCGCCGGCGATGGCATCGTCCAGGCATCGGTTCAGCGTCCGAAAGTCGTCGGTGCTGATCGGTGCGTTCAGTTCCACCGCCAGTTCGGTGATGGCCTGACAGACATCGCCATAGTCGTGCACGACCTGCGACACGGTGAACCCCTGACGCAGGAGGTCGTGTCCGTGTTTGATTGCGCTCCTGCTGATGTCTGGGCTCGTAATCTCGCCAAAGCGTAGCGCGTTCCTCAGTTGATCCAGGAACACCGGCACGCCGTGATCGATCTCAGCTTCGGTGGGCGGCGGAACCGACCGCGTGGCCACCTTGGCCCTGCAACGCCTGATGATCTCTGCGCGATTGACAGCGACGAATTCATCAAGCACCGAGCACCTCGAATCGCGTCCGATCGTCGTCCGTGGGGTGGGACACCGTTAGCCAGGCGGTCGCGCCATTTGCCAACCTCCGTCATCATCCAGGCGAACGAGATCGAGCGCGTCCTCCACGGTGTTCCTGTTCGCCTCGTCGGGTGTGCGCACACACGTGCCGCGAACCATCGAGATTGCCGCACTTCTCCTATGCCGCGGTCTGTGTGAGACGACGTGGGCAACCGACCGAGCAGTACGCAACGACGGAACCAGCCCTCCTAGCGTGAATGCGATCACGGCGATCCCAAGGACCGCTATCAGGAATGGGCCGGCGGGCAGTGATGCCGTGAGAGCAACTGTGAAGAACACTATCGCCCATAGCGGTAGCGCCAGCCGACGACGGAACACGAGCGCCATCTCGCACTTCCTCTCTTGATCCGAGTCGCTCAACGGGGGCTCGTCTTGAACGCTTACCGGGAGTGCGACGTCCGTTGTTCGGCGAGCCATTGCTCGCTCATCCGGCCGAGTGCGCTCGCGTTCACGCCTCCTGGCACCCGCATTCTGGGGATGATGACAACCGCGAGCAACACGATGACTGCGCCGACGATGAGCGGCATATGGTTCTCGATCTGGCGCCACTACGGGCCATCGGACAGACTGTACTGAATTGACCTGCTCTGCGCTGTTCTCTATCGAACAGCGCAGGTGCCCTGTTCTTTGGCGCCCGGGGTGGGACTGGCCGTGGGGTGATCGCGATTGGTGGTGTGATCCGGCTTGCAGGAAGCAAGAGGATCTGGCCAATGGCCAGTCGTAAAGGAGAACAGAGGAGTCCGGAACGTTATTGTCAGCTAGCCACGGCCGCGGCGCCGGTTCGTCTTGACCATCGTCTTTGCCGTCCGCATTTTGGCGGCCTGACTGGCCCCCCTGGTCGGGCCCGCATCGGTCGGCATCGGCTTACGGTGTTTCTTGCCGGGGGCGTCGACCACGCCGCCGCTTCGCCCCTTGGTGTCTTTTCGCGCCGCTGCGGCGGCCGGGTTTCTGTGCGAGGCCTTCGTCGCGCCGCCTGCGAGTTGCTCGAGCAGTTCGGCCGCGCCGTCACGCACGCTGGCGATCTGCTTGGTCAGCGCCTGGCGGTCCATCCAGCCTTCCGCTTTCGCTTGAAAAGCGCCGGCGATCCGGCCGAGGTGCTCCGCAAACGCCATCACTCGCTGCTCCATCGCGTCGGCCGTCGTCGTGCCTGGCGCGTCGGTCGTCGTCGTGCCACCGTTCGTTCGTGTCGTTTCGTTGTTGCGCTTTGCCATGCGAACTCCATTCCCGCGTTCAGTCGCCACATGAGTGTACCGCAGCCTACGGCATCTCTGGATGAATCGGGTGGAGGGCGCAGCCCGGAAGCCCCGGCCCTGACTATGATCGTGTGGATGCTGGCACCGTTCTGGTCCGCTCCGATCGAGACGATTCTCGCCGAGCTCGTTGCGCGGCCCGACGGCCTCACCCAAATCGAAGCCGACCGGCGGCTCCTGCGGCTCGGTCCCAATCGCCGATCCGATACTCGGGCGATCACGCCGCTCGGACTGCTGCTGAACCAGTTTCGGAGTCCGCTCGTCCTCCTGTTGCTCTTCGCAATGACGCTCTCTCTGTTTCTGGGGGAGACGACGGACGGGGTGATTGTCCTGGCGATCGTGCTCGGCAGCGCGCTGCTCGGATTCTTTCAGGAATATCGAGCGGGCCACGCGGTCGCCAAGCTCCTGGCGGTGATCCAGACAAGGGTGACGGTGCTACGCGACGGCCGCGAGGTCGATCTGCCGCAGGACGTGCTCGTGCCCGGTGACGTGGTCGTCCTTGCCGCCGGTGCGGCCGTCCCGGCCGACTGCCGGATCCTCCGTTCCACCGATCTCTTCGTGGACGAATCCACGTTGACAGGAGAGAGCTACCCCGCCGAGAAGGGCGCCGCCGATCTCCCCGGCGATACGCCGCTCGCGAAGCGATCGAACGCGCTGTTCCAGGGATCGCATGTGGTGAGCGGTACGGGCCGTGCCGTGGTGGTGCAGACCGGCGCGCACACCGTGTTCGGCGAGATCGCCGAGCGGCTGCGGCTCCGCCCGCCCGAGACGGAGTTCGAGCGCGGGCTCCGGCGCTTCGGCGGGATGCTGATCCAGATCACCATGCTTCTCGTGATCGCGATCTTCGGCATCAACGTCTATCTGAACCGGCCGGTCGTGGACTCGTTCCTCTTCGCGCTCGCGCTGGCCGTCGGCCTCACCCCGGAGCTTCTCCCTGCCATCGTGAGCCTCACGCTCGCCCGTGGCGCGCAACAGATGGCCGCATCCCACGTGATCGTGCGCCGTCTCAACTCCATCGAGGACTTCGGCAGCATGAACGTGCTCTGCTCCGACAAGACCGGCACGCTCACCGAGGGAGTGGTCAGGCTGCACGCGGCGCTCGACGTCGATGGCCACGCGAGCGACGAGGTCCTGCTCTATTCGCAGCTCAACGCCGTTTTCGAGTCCGGCTTCCCGAACCCGATCGACGAGGCGCTCCGGCGCCAGCCATGCCCCGACCTCGCGGCGTACGCCAAGGTGGACGAAGTGCCGTACGACTTCATCCGCAAGCGGCTGAGCGTGGTCGTGGAGCGTACGACGCCGTCGGCCGACACCTGCCGGCACACGATGATCACCAAGGGCGCGCTGCGGAACGTGCTCGAGGCCTGCGTCGACGCGCAGACAAACATCGGTCCCGGCGGAGCCCGCACCGTGCCCATCGCCGAGGTGCGCGCTCCCATGCAGGAGCGCTTCGAGGCCTACAGCGAACAGGGCTATCGCGTGCTGGGCGTCGCGGTCCGGGACGTCACCGATGACCCGATCATCGACAAGGACGACGAGCAGCAGATGACCTTCATCGGGTTCCTGCTGCTTGAGGACCCGCCCAAGGCGGGTGCGCTCGACGCCATCGTGGAGCTCAGGCAGCTCGGCGTGGCGCTCAAGATCATCACCGGGGACAACCGTCTCGTCGCCGGCAGGATGGGTCGGCATATGGGGCTGGAACGCCCGACCGTGCTCACCGGCGAGGAGCTTCACGCCCTGAGCGACACCGCGCTGCTGCAGCGCGCGGGCGAGGTGGACATCTTCGCGGAGATCGAGCCGAACCAGAAGGAGCGGATCCTCGCGGCGCTGCGCAAGGCCGGCAACGTGGTCGGCTACCTGGGCGACGGGATCAATGACGCGAGCGCGCTCCATACCGCAGACGTTGGGATCTCGGTGGAGAGCGCGGTGGACGTCGCCAAGGAAGCGGCCGACATCGTCCTCCTGGAGCGCGACCTCGGTGTCCTCGCGCAGGGTGTCCGCCTCGGCCGGCAGACGTTCGCCAACACGCTGAAGTACGTGTTCATCACCACGAGCGCGAACTTCGGCAACATGGTGAGCATGGCGGGCGCGTCGCTCTTCCTTCCCTTCCTGCCACTGCTGCCGAAGCAGATCCTGCTCAACAACTTCCTGTCCGATGTTCCCTCGATGACCATCGCCACCGACCGCGTAGACCGCGAGCAGGTGGATCGCCCCCGGCGCTGGGATATCCGGTTCATCCGGAACTTCATGCTGGTGTTCGGGCTCGTGAGTTCGGTGTTCGACTACGTAACGTTCGGCGCGCTGCTCTATTGGCTGCGAGCGACTGAGCGGGAGTTTCAGACCGGCTGGTTCCTCGAGTCGCTCATGACGGAGCTGTTCATCGTGCTCGTCATCCGGACCCGGAGGCCGTTCTTCCGCAGCCGGCCTGGCACGGTGCTGCTCGCCGCCACGCTCGTTGTGGCAGGCGCGACGATCTTTCTGCCCTACACGCCGCTCGGGGCGCTGTTCGGATTCGTGCCGCTCTCCCCCCTGTTGATCCTGCTGCTGCTCGGGATCTCCGGCGGTTACCTTGTGGCGAGCGAGCTCGTCAAGGGATGGTTCTTCCGGCGATTCGGCTAGGGTTGGTCGTCGCCGCCACTCGTGAAGTGCTCTTGCCCCATCTTTTCGCCTCGCGGTTCTCTGTCCCAAGGGCCTCGAGTGCGCCTTCGACCTGTTCGAGCGCGACCGGAGGTGCGTGCAGGACAAAGGTAAAGATATAGGTTCCACGAGATGGAGTTCACGTTCGATCCTGAGGAGGACGACTGACTGGCACGGCCGACGCGGATGCCGGAAGCCTGAGGCCTTGTTGTGCCGTTGACGACGGCCTGCGTGACGAGGAGTAGGATCGGCTCAGTACTCTTGGGTAACGGAGGATGTGATGGCGGACATCAACACGGCACTCAACGCGAGCAACGAGGCGATTCAGCAATTGCTCCTTGCCGGCGAGCGCACGAGGGCTGCATGGACTTCGCCCCGCGCGCCAGGAAAGTGGTCGCCCAGCCAGATCGTGGAGCACGTTGCCCGCTCGCTCGAGGAGTCGGCCAACATGGCGGCTGGCCGTCCCTCCAAGTTTCCAAAGCTTCCCGCAGTCGTTCACCCCATCGTCCGGGGCCTCCTGTTCAAGCGGGTACTGAGGAAGGCGGAGTTCCCTAAGGCGAAGACGAACAAGGCGATGAATCCCGCGAGTGGGCCCGTGACGCCTGCCGAGGGACGCGCTCGCCTTGAGACGGCGCATCAGAAGTTCGACGAGGCCTGCCGCCAGACCGCCTCGCACGGCGAGCCGATGCGAACGACCATCTTCGGCGCGGTGTCCGTGGAAGACTACGTGCGGTTCATGGAACTCCACACACGTCATCACGGAAAGCAGATGGCGGACAGTTAGCCGCCGAATCCGATGGCATACGACGAGCAGGCTCGCGAATCGCATTCGGCAGGCGTTCGGCGCCCGTGACGACATCACCGAACGCAAGATGTTCGGTGGTCTCGCCTTCCTCTGCCTCGGACGGATGTGTTGCGGCATCGTCGGACGCGATCTGATGGTGCGAATCCCTGACGACGAGTTCGATGCCGTCGTTCGCACGCGACACGTGCGGCCGATGGACTTCACGGGCAAGCCGCTCAGAGGATTCGTGTATGTCTCGGCCCCAGGCTTCCGCACCCGAGCCGCCCTCCGCGGGTGGCTGTCGGCGAGCGGGTCGCCGAGGAGATGGCGACGGGGCCAACGAAGCGTCGCGCGATCAACGTCCAAAGCGAGCCCGGTCTCACTGCGTCGTCATGTCAGGCCAGCGGAACCATCGATGGCCCATGAGGGCGCAGAGAGTCGCGATCGCGGCGACGGTGCCTCCATGCCACAGGAGGACCGTCAGTGCGAACGCATGAGGCCGCGTCAGGCACGCTTCGATATTGGCAACGCTCAGCGCAGCGAGCCCGGCAAGGAAGGCCGTGAGGCCGGGTGTCAGCGGAGCGCCACGCCGCAACATCCAGACGAGAGGAGCTCCGACGACCAGACCGCCCACCGTCATTGAGGCGACGCAGGGCCAGTCGCTCTGACTGGTCACGCCCAGCGTCCCAACCGCCTGCAGATCAAGCACGCCCGCCCATAACAGCGACAGGCCCCATACCCCTGCCCCGATTGCGGGCATCATCCACACGCGGTTGTTGGCGCCAGGAATCACCGACGCAAACGCGGCGCGTGCGGCCATGATCCCGGTGACGAATGCCGCACTCTGCTGGACGAGATACAGCGGGGTGGGCATGACTCCGGCCGACGACATGACCGCGAACATCATCATGGCAACCACGACGAGGTAGCTCAGGGCCCAGACCATCCACACGGCGGTTCGCATCCCGGGCGCCGGCAAAGGCTTCGCCACAGTCACGCCGCGGCCGAGACGGTCAATCAGATCGTCGGTGTTCATCCTTCGTCTATCCCTCGGAGCGTCCGTCGCAACGACGCGATCGCCCGATGCGTCGCGATTTTCAATGCACCAATGCTCATTCCCGTCAGCGCCGATGCCTCTTTCAGCGACAGTTCGCGCAGCTTGAGCAACTCCACGGCCTGACGCTGTCCCGGCGGCAGTGCCTGAATAGCCTGCGCCAACGCGTCAGGATCGCCGAACGTCTCCTCACGGCTATTCGCTGCGGGAGCCTGGAAGGTTACGTCGAGGTCGTCGACACCAATCTCGCGCGCGCCTTGACGAACGTGCCGCCGACCCGCGTCCGCCAGCCGATGCCGCACGATGGCCGAAAGCCACGGCATCAGGGGGCGCGTCGGATCGTAGGTCGCTCGCACGGCATGCACCGACAGCAAGACCTCCTGTACGACGTCCTCAACATCACTTTCGCCGAGGAACCCTCGCCTTGCCCGCACGAGCTGCCGGATCCGCGGCGTAATCGCCCGTAACAGGGTGACGTAGGCGTGGCTGTCGCCCTGCTGGGCACGCGCCATGAGACGGCTCAGGTGCTCGTCCGGCGCTCGGAACTCATCCATCAAACTTCCATCGTAACCTTTCCCACACCGCCTCCGAATACACCATAGGCCGCCGATGTCCGGCCGCCCGGTCGTCGAGTCGCGACGCCGCAACTCAATGGAGAGGTACGCATGAACACTCGCTATCTGATCGCATCCGCTCTGGCCGCGGCCGTCGTCGCACCCGTCGTGCTCTCGGCGCAGAAACCGGTCCCGCCGCCCACCGCATTCAAGACGGAGAAGTGCTACGGCATCGCGAAGGCCGGGAAGAACGACTGCGCCTCGACCGGCAACAACTCGTGTGGGGGATCCTCGAAGCTCAATAGCGATCCCAAGGCATGGATCTACGTACCGGCGGGCTACTGCGACCGCATCGTCGGCGGCAGTCTTCAACCGAAGTAACGAGGAGAGGGAACGTGGCCATCACTCGTGACGCCAGACCACACACGGCTGAACGGACCGGTATCGGCCTTCGGCTTCCGCACATCGCGGAGGTGGTGGCCACTCGCCCGCCCGTCGGATGGCTCGAGATCCATCCTGAGAACTTTCTCGCGAATCCGCACGGACTCGAGTTGCTGACGGATCTCGCTCGCGATTACCCGATCTCGATTCACACAGTTGGCATCTCGATCGGCAGCGCCGACGGCATCGACCGTGGGCACCTGACGCGCCTTCGGGCGTTGGTCGATCGCCTGAATCCGGTCCTCGTCTCTGGGCACCTCGCATGGTCCACGGTGGGTGGCGCGTACCTCAACGATCTCTTGCCCTTGCCGTACACGGCAGAGACGCTCCGCGTGGTCGCGGCGCATCTTGCGGAGGTTCAGGACGTCCTGGGGCGCGCGTACGTCATCGAGAATCCCTCAACGTACGTCTCGTTTGCGACGTCGACCATGACCGAGCTCGAGTTTCTGCATGCGCTGGTGAACGCGAGCGGCTGTCGCCTGCTGTGCGACGTCAGCAACGTTCATTTGAGCGGCCACAACATGGGGTACGACGCGTATCGCTACATCGACGAGTTCCCGGCAGGGGCGATCGCCGAACTCCACTTGGGGGGATTTACGCTCGAAGACGATGAAGCGACGCCAGGCGGGATACTTCTGGTCGATACACACGCGCACGCCGTGGCGGAACCGGCATGGGAGTTGTATGCCCATGCCATCCGACGCTTCGGCCCGCAGCCCACGATCGTGGAATGGGACAACGATCTGCCGGCCTTAGCGGTCCTGACGGAAGAGGCCGCCAAGGCCGATCGCATTCGCGAAGCCGCGAGAGAGGACCACCGTGCTTACGCTGGCTGACATTCAAGCCGGCATTCGTGACGCGCTGGTCGATGGTAACAGCGCGGGCGTGGCGCGCGTCCTGTTAGGAGGGACTCGTCCCGAACACCGACTCGCGATTCATCAGCGCCACTATGTCGCGAGCCTGACTCGAGCGCTGGTGGATCGGTTCCCAGCTACCGTGTGGCTTGTCGGTTCCGAGCTCGTGACTCAGGTCGCGACATCCTTCATTCGCGAGCATCCCCCGTCCAGACCGTGCGTCGCTGAGTATGGCGACGGTTTCCCACGGTGCCTGGGCGCGCATTCCGCTGCCGGGTCTCTGCCGTACTTGGCGCAGTTCGCCGAACTGGAATGGCATCTCGGACGCTTGGCACTGGCCACCGAGGAGTCACCGAACGTGCAGTACATCCACCTGGACTGGGCACTCGACGAGCTGATCGGCTTGTACCTGACCGACACTGCGCCCGACGCATATGCGCTCCGGGAAGAAGACGTCTGGCTGGAAATTCTGGGCCTTCGAGGAGAGCTGCTAATGAGTCGCCTCAGTGGCGAGGAGTTCGTGCGTCGAGTGGCGGCACAATCGGCGGGAGCTTACGTGTGAGCCGCGAGCTGGCCACGCCCGCGCTTGACTCGACCGGCATCGCGTGGCTCGATGCGACGCGCGTCTGGCTCGCGCGTTTCCCGCTGTCGATCATTCAACTCGCCGGACGCATTGGCGTCGGGGCAACGTTCTTCAAGGCAGGCTTGCTCAAGTACCATTCGTGGGAATTCACCGTCAGACTGTTTCAGGAGGAGTATCGCGTCCCTTTGCTGGATCCGGCTGTCGCGGCACGCATCGCCATGGTGCAGGAGTTGACGATCCCGATTCTCCTCGTCCTGGGCCTTGCCACCCGCATCGCTACGCTTCCGCTACTGGGAATGATCGCTGTGATCCAAACGTTCGTCTACCCCAACGCGTACAACGAGCATCTAATCTGGGTCGCAATCCTCGTGCTGCTGCTCACGCGCGGACCAGGCGTGTTCTCCATCGATCGCCTGATTGGTCGATATGCCCGCGAGCGACGCTGGGCGCGGTCGCGAGCTCTTCAGTGATCCCACGCAGCTTCGGGAGCTCCTTCTGCGCACAGGATGCGGTAGCGGTCCGCGAGCACCGCTGATGCGAACCGGTACAAGGATTCCCTCCGTCGCCCTGCAGGGTTTCCAGGATGCCAGACTGAGCCATACCTACTAATCTCCGGAAGGACCATTCGGCCACACGCGTGACTCTCGCTGGTCTATAGGCTCTCCGACCAGCGACGTGAAGCCGACGTTCAACGGAGGCAATCAGTGAAATCACCAACTGGGACTGACACCGCCAACGCGTGGATGATCCGGACCGGGTGGGTTCTCAGCAGGCTCTCTTCTGCATTCATGATTGTCGACGGCTTGCTGAAACTCTTGCCGCCGGATGCCGCCTTCCTCGAAGAGCTCCATCGACTGGGGGAGGCTGAGAGCACGCTCGTTCCCCTCGGTCTTCTCCAGTTCGCCTGTGGAGCGCTGTATGCGATTCCAAGGACCGCGATCGGTCAGCGGTGTCTGGCCCGGCGCATACGTAACGGCGTCTGGCCCGTTCGCGTGCGCAGGGCCTTGACGAAGTGGGAAGCGTCGGAGAATCCCGCGCGTCGCCCCACCTCCGCCGTGGTCACACGATCGAAGAGCGGCGATTGAAGCATGCGCACGGCGAGATCGACGCGGGCCTGGATCAGTATCGAACCGAACGTTTCACCACATGCCGCCAGCGCCCGATGCAGCGTCCGCGTGGACATGCCTAGCGAGCTCGCAACGTCACCCGCATGCAGGGAGGTATCAGGACAGCGCTGCCTGATGTGATCGTGCACTTGGTCACGGACGGAGCGCTCAACTGGCGTCGATGCGACGCGACTCCCGCCGAGTTCGGCCGCGGTCAGGGCCAACAGCGCGCCAAGTTGATCGATCAGCACCGCCTGCGGCAGCGGGGGCTGCACGACGAATTCAGGCGCCAGCTGCGCGACGTAACTCGCGAGGACGCGCCCCCACTGCGACTCGCGGCAGATGTGCTTCCCACTCAGAACGGCGGGCTTCGGAACCCACTTGCGCACGAACTGTTCCGACAGCTGCACGTTCAAGTCGCTCCAGTTGAGCAGCAAATCGCAATCGAGCGGGTCGCGCGAATCGTAGAAAATCAGGTCGCCGGCGCCGAATCGCGCGCGCGTCAGGCGCGCGACGTGCCAAGAGCCGCTGAGCACCAGGACCAGGAAGCAATAGCGCTGAGCAGTCCGACGGATCTCAGGTCGCGCACGAATCGAGCGCTGCGGCGAACCACTCTGCGCAACGATGGCGATCAACGGTAGTTCCAGCGCGGTCACCTCCAGTTCGTATTCCGAGGGCGTTGCAGTCGACAGCGCGGAGGGTGCGAGAGACGAACTGAGAATCCAGCTCGCGTAGTTGAGACGGTCTGCCGGGGCCACGTCCCGCGTCGACAGCCGTACGATTGATGAGGACTCCGCCCGCACCACGCAGTGTTCCCTCGCCGGGATACAGTAGGCTACTCCCGATGGCCTGGCGCGGCAATCAACTCATCGGCGTCGCTGCTGGAAGCGAACACCATCCACAGCCGCGAGGATCACGGCCGCCGTCTCGTTCGGCCTCGAGAGGAATGGGAGATGGCCGGCGCGGAGCGTGAGGACGTTCGCATCGATCCTCGTGGCGGTCTCGCGCTGCAAGGCGGGCGCGAACAGGCGGTCCTCGTCGGCAACGCCATACCAGGAAGGCTTGGCATGCCAGGCGGCGTCTGTGACTCGATCGACAAGGGCGCTGGCGCGAATGGGCTGTTGCGCGGCGGCGAGAACGGCAGCCTCGGTCGCCGTCAAGTCATGCGCCAAATGCGTCAATACCGCGTCCGGCGCAAGGTAGAGAAAGCCGCCAGCGTCTACTGTGAATCTGTTTGTGACGGCTCGCGCGCCTTGGCCGTCCTGTACATCAGCCGTCGACTCGCCGATGTCCGGCGCGCACGCCGCGATGTAGACGAGTGCCGCAACCTTCTGGTGCCGTCCGACCTGCGTGATAACGGTGCCTCCATAGTCATGGCCGACGAGGACCACGGGATGTGACTGATGATTGAGCGCCCGCGTGACGGCGTCGACATCGTCCGCCAGTGCGGTCAGCGGATTCTGCACTGCGACAACCCGCAGACCTTTGGCCTGCAAGACCGCAATGACTTCGCGCCAGCTCGTCGCGTCAGCCCAAGCGCCATGGACGATCACAACTGCCTGAACATCGAGGTCGCGCGGCATACGCTCCTGCATCCGCGTGACGGCGACGAGCCGTCACTTCGCGCCGACGCTCGCGGCCTGTAGTGCCTTTGCGGCAGTTTCGATGAGCGCGGCGACGGCCCCTGGCTGCGACACGTAGACCGCGTGACTACCTTTCGACTCGACAACCGTTGCACCCGCACGCTTCGACATGAACTGCTGCGCGGGTGGCGGGATCATCCGATCATCGGTCGCCACCAGATACCAGCTCGGCTTCGATCTCCATGAGGCCTCGCTGACCTTTCCCTCAAGTGCGTGGACCCCCCAGGGAACTTGGGAATCGGCCATGAAGTCCGCCTGGTCAGCGGGAACGTCGGCTGCGAACGACGCGGCGAACTTCTCTCTATCAAGCAGGAGGAATTCGTCCTGTGGAGGAAGAATCGGGGGCACGGGCGCACCGGGCGCCGGATTGGCGATGAGGGTGGCCACCGATTCGCCCTTGTCGGGCGCAAAGGCCGCGATGTAGACAAGTCCAGCCACCTTCGGATCGTTGCCGGCCTGCGTGATCACGACGCCGCCATACGAGTGACCCACGAGGACCACCGGGCCAGGTTGCGCCGCGATCACTCGCTTGGTGACGGCAACGTCGTCATCGAGCGCGATCGTTGGATTCTGGACGATGCCGACGCGGTAACCATGCTGCCGCAGGCTGTTGTAGACGCCCTGCCAACCGGAACCGTCCACGAATCCACCGTGGACGAGTACGACGGAAACGGACGCGGCTGTCGATGCACTCATAAACGCTCCTATCAGTGCCGCTCTCCGTGAGTCGGCTCGGGCGGAAGATAGCAGGGCAAGTCGTGCGCGGATGGTTGCTGAGTGCCACGTACCGCGTTCTTCTGGGCCTTGCGCGCCAGCAGCGACCGTTTCTCCAGCGGTTCAAAGAACCGGTGCACGTGGATCGCAGCCCCGGACATGGCCCACGCAGCAACCGAATCCCTGCGCGGCATGGACCTCCTTAGAAGTTGACGCTGACCCAGCTGTGCAACCTTCGACTATTCAGGTAGTTCTGCGAAAGCCTCGTTCACGAGAGAACCGCTACCTTCTGCGGCGGCGCGAGCAGGTACGATCGAGCGCTGCCGTTGCCGTCGATCGGGCCGGTGACAGGGACAATTTCAGGGACAATCACGACCGAATCGGGGTTCCCGTAACCTGCACGCTGGCGTATACCTAGGAATCTCGCCGCGGTGAGGTGGCCGAGTGGCTGAAGGCGATGGTTTGCTAAACGGAAATCCGCCTCTCGGACATCTTCGATTGTCCTCGCAAATCCTTCCGTTTCTTTCACTTCACAAATCGAGCGAGTTGGCTGGCGTTGGCCCTGGAAGCCTTGTTTTGGCGCCTCCCAGGGACAATTGCAGGGACAGTTCTCCGCAGCGGTTGATCGCTGACGATGCGTGCTCAGACGCGAAGGCGCGAGGGGCAATGCGAAGCGGTCCATCGCCACGATAATTTCGAAAGCTCGTCGTGCGCACCAAGCCGGCGGATGCGCGGCGACTGGTGTCACCGCAACGTGATGGTCATATTCACGACATCCACATCGACCTGGGCCGCCACCTCGTCGAACCGCGGCTTGCGCCACCCGCGCACGATCCGATTCCGGCGCTTCCGGTGGCTTGACGCTTCCGATATCGGCATCTCGGTCGTAGGCACTCAAGCCTCCTCGTCTCTCGGGGCGGCGCTGAACGAATCGCCGCATCAGAAAGTAGAGGACCACTGCGGCGGCGAGGGCGCCGGCGATCGAAGGGTAGTGCTGCCTGAGGGTCTCGGCGGCCCGGTCCCCGAGCTTCACCGCGAGGTACGCCTCTCCCAGGAAACGGATGAGGCGTCCGGCGAATAGCGTCGCGACGAACCGCCGCCAGTCCATGCGGACCGCCCCGGCGACGAGGACGAAGAGCTTGGTGGGAAGCGGCGGGGGGGCGAGCATCGCCACCAGGACGGCGAGGATGTCGTTCCGGCGGAACTTCTCCTTGACCCGATCCTGCTTGTCCTTCGGAAAACGCGACATCATCGCGTCGCCCTTCGTTCGGGCGATGTGGTAGAGCACGAGGGAGCCGAGAACCGAGCCCAGAGCGGCGACGACGGCGATAAGGAAGAGGTGCGCAGGACGCTGCCAGGAGAGCAGCATCACCACCAGGTCTGCTCCGCCGGGAAGGGGAACGCCCGCGGAGTCCAGAAAGGAGATGAGGAGGAGTCCGGGAATCCCGAGCGTGAGCAGTTTGTTCTTGAGGGTTTCGAGGATCACGCGAGCGGACCCAGTAGCACGGAGAGGGCGCCCTCACGGGCAGCACGAGTCGTGCCCGGCGACGCCATCGGTCGAGAGCGATCTGCCTGTTCAGGAGCGTGCATCGACCGACTGTGTCTTGGCACCGCCGGACGTCGCTGTTTCGTCGCTCAAGACGTCCAGGATCGCCCCAGCGATGGCAAAGAGCACAGGTCCCAGCACGATGCCTAACACGCCAAACACCTGCAGCCCGCCGAGCAGCGCGAAGAACATCACGAGCTCGCTCAGCCCGACGCGGCCGCCGACGAGTCTGGGTCTCAGGAAATTGTCAACGGTGCTGATCACGGCCGCTCCAAACACGGCCAGGATGATTGCGCGCGTCCAATGCCCGGTCGCGGCCAGGTATACGGCGCCGGGCGCCCAGACTCCAGCCGCACCGACCACTGGAAGCACACTCGTCACCACGGTGACCATGCCCCACAGCGCGGCCGATGGAATCCCGAGGATCCAGAATATCCCGCCGCACAGCGTACCCTGGACGACCGCGATGACGACGACGCCATACACGCTGCCGTAGATGACGTCGCGTACCCGAGTGAGTAACGCTTCGCTTCGTGCCCGTTCGAAAGGAAGCAGATCGGGAATCCTGGCGACGATCCGGTCTCCGTCGCGGAACAGCAGAAACATCGCGAAGATGACGAAGACGAACGACACGACGGCGCCGGCCACGTTTTGCGCGGCCGCGAGTGTGTATCCAGCAACCACACGCGTCAGCTCGCCCGCGTTCTGTCGGACCCACGCCACGATTTCGGCGCCATCGAGTCCCAGACGGTCACTCAGCCACTCGTAGGCCTGCCGCAGCGGTGCCCAGGCGATGGGGCCGGTCTGGTCCGTGAACATCTGTTGCAGGCTGGCGCCCAGCGCCGCGAATTGATCGACCGCCACAGCCGTGAGGAACAGGAGGGGAATGACGAAGGCCACCACCACCATCACGCTGCAGACGAACGCGCTCAACGACACGCGTCCCGTCTTCCGCACGAGCCGCTGGTACACGGGATGAAACGTGATCACCAAAACCGACGACCAGGCAATCACGTTCAGAAACGGTCTCACGATCAACAGACAGAAGTAGACGACCAGCCCGGTCGCGGCGAGGAATACTGTCCATTTGAGCGCACGCTGTGTGAACGTCGAGGGATGGTGTGAGGCGTCAGCCATGCGGGTATCCACCTCAGCGACGCGGCGCGGACTCTTCGACGGAGCGCTTGATCGAGGCGAGCGCGCTCTCGAGCGACGAGCGCGTTTTGTCCACGACGGCCTTCCGGAGGATCGAGCCCTTGACGCCGGTCAATCCTTCCTGCTCCGAACCTTTGAGCGTCAGCAGATAGAACCCGTGCGGGGCGACTGTCACTCCGTCGTCGACGCACACCGAGACGTCCAGTGCGGTGTGAAAGTAATGGGTGGCGTATAGCTGCTTAATCGCCACGACGCCGAAGCCGCGGCCCTGCGCGGTGCCGCGATAGATGACGGCGTGATTCACCCGAATCGTGGGCTTCAGGCCGAACGCGACCTTTTCCCAGTAGAAGAAGCTGTCGGCGCCCGCGAGCTCGGCCTTGGGGTATCCGAGGAGATAGCGGCGCAGCTCCGGCAGCACGTCGGGCAACGCCGACGCGCGGCCGATCATCGTCTGGAACTGATCGGCGACACGCGCGGGATGCTGCTTGTCCCGATATTCGCCGAGCGCCTCGTTGCCGCCACCTCGATACGCCTGTACCAGTTGCAGCACCGCCGGACGGGCAAGGGCGTTGGCCTGCTCCGCCGCATCGGATCGCGACCAGTCCACGCCGTCGCGAAACCGTTGCATCCCATCGGTCGGCAACTGCACGTCGCACGAGCCTTCGCGGCAGTTCTTGAGCGCCTTCACATCGTCGGGGTCGAACGCGAGTGCGCTGAGATCCGCGACCGTCGCGTCTTCGCGGATCTCGCCGATCCCCTGGTATCCCGGCATGCCGCTCAATCGTCCGACGTCACGCGCGGCGTCGAGATACGTGTCGGGTGACCCCTCCACGTGCACCGCGCCGAACACGTACACCTCGGACGGACCGCCCCACGAGAGGACCTTCGCGACCGGACGGCCGGCGTCGATGGCCGCGATCTGCTGCGTCGTCAGCCCGAGGTCCGTGAAGATCCCCAACGGCACGCGTTGGACCGCGTGAACGACGACGCCCGAGACCAGGCTAAGCGCGAGCAGCAGCGCGTGACGGCGCATGGGACCTCCAATGCATTACGGCTTCGGCAGAGCGACGGGCAATGCCGTCGCCTGCCGTTACGCCACGATCCGGCGCACGGCGACCGAGATCATCAGCCGCGTGATGCCGCTGAAGAACATGCTGGCGCCGACGAGCGTGCCGATCGCCCAAAGCGAGCTGACCGGCCAGGCGCTGCCAATCATCGCGGCCAGCACCAGCGTCACGATGCCGTCGAACAGCAACCAGCCACTGCCCGGGAGCGGCCGCAGCTGAAGCGACAGCACGGACTCCAGCACGCCCTCCAGCACCAGGTAGAACGCCAGCGCCAGCGTCAGCGACGCCAGGCCGGCGCCTGGCCGTGCGAGCAGGTAGACGCCGATCCCGCCGTAGAGAATCCCGAGCAGAATCTCCCAGACGACGGCGCCGGGGCGGCCCGCCTGCCAGGCATACGCCAGGTGCAGGATGCCGCTGAAGATCAGCAGCCATCCAAAAAAGACAGTGACGGCCACGCCGGCGATCGCGGGTGAGAAGATCGCCAGCACACCAGCGGCGATCATCAGCACACTGAGCACGATCGACCACGTCGTCGCCTCGTGTATATCGCCGGTGATCGCGTTCGTCATCGAGTTCGCCATAACATGCTCCTTTCATGATGTAGAGGTCGGCGAGCAGGCTCCGCACGGCGTTTTTGACGCCGTGCAGGGAGCCTGCATGTCATACGCTCAGCGGAGTGCGGATTTCGTCAGTTCCCACGCCTGATGGAGCTTGTCCGATCGCTCGCGGTACTCGGCTCGGATCTCGGCCAGCCGCTTCTCGAGGCGTTGCTTCCGCTCATCCCGCGCGGTTTTCAACTGTTGCTGCAAAGACTCGATCTTGGCTTCGCCCTCCCGCTCCACCGATTCGATGCGGGCTTTGAGCTCATCCCGTTTGTCCTGAAGCTTGTGGCGTGTGTCCTCGATTCTCGCTTCGAGCCTGGCCTTCCGCTCCGCGGAGGCTCTTTTGAGTTCCGCCTCCAGCGCGGCCAACTCCTGGCGGTCCGCGGCGATTTGCTTTTCGTAGTAGGCGTCCTCGATCTCGATCCGATTGCGCCGGAATACGTGTCCGCCCAGCGCCTCCATCCGGGTGTCGATCGGCGCCTGCCAGTCCTCATCGACCTCCGTAATGACCGCGGTCTTTCCGGGGAGCAGATACTCCGACATCTCCTGCAGAAAGTCGTCGCTGATGCCGGCCCGGGCCAGATCGAACGTTGCGCCGATCATCGTCCCGGTGCTCGCGCCGACCGCCACGCCGATTGGCCCTCCGAGGATCCCGATGAGGCTGCCGGTGAGCAGACCGAAGAACGTCCCCTCCGGAACCTCACCGCCTTCTCGCACTGAGAGCTTTCCGCTCGCGTCCTTGGCAACGACCGCATCCGAATACAACGTGATGCTGCCGTCTGCGTGCAGGTCGCGAAACGCACGCAATCCGTCGTACGCCTGTTTCTCCTCGTTGAATACGACTGCGACTACTTTGTCCATAAGTGCCTTCCTTTCCTGGTGTGTTACCGCCGCTCGTGAGCAGCTCATGCCGCCTTCCCAGGCATGCGAATGTCGCCTCACCTCGAGCGTCGTCATCAACAAGGCAAGCGTTGTTCCAAAGAGCCAACCGGATGGAGATCCTCGATCCCGCTGTCGTGCAAAGGCTTCCGCGGTGGTCGCGGGCCGCGACGATGGCGGGTGGTGACGAAATCAAGGCACGAGCCTCGCAGGCGTCGGCTGCCTCACGTCTCGTCGTTCACTCTCGGCCACACTTCGCGGCCGTGTCTTCATCGTTCAGGGGGAGACGCAGTGGCGGGCGGTCCGCACGGCACTGCGCGCACTCCGTCCGTTGTTCACGGTTCACTTCCTGGCGGTTCCGAATGTGGCTCCGAGTTCGTCGATGGAAGGCCGTGGACGAGAAGAAGATGTGCAGGTCGCCGCTGAGCACGATCAGAACTCGTACGCGAGGGAGTCAATGAGCCCTCCGGTGTGCACGTCGATCTTCGTGAGGAGCGGCCCGCCATTCAGGAGAGCAGGTAGCGCCTGAGCTCAGGCAATTCAGCGGCGAGACGCGGCAGCCGATCGATCATCGAGCGGAACTCGTTGGCGACGAAGGTGGGACGCTCCCGGTCGCGATGGACGCCCAGGTTGGCATTGCCTCCGTCGCGATAGCCGTTGACGTACTCGAGGGCCAACCGGCGGAAGAGCGCAGTGGCGTCCGCTTTGGCCGTCGGCGTGCGCCAGTCCACTTCGGCGCGCAGTGTCTGCACTCCGTCGGCGTCGAGCTTGAGCACACAATCGCCGATCTTGCAGTCCTTCAGATCCTTGAAATCCTGGTCTGAAATCGTCAACGCCGCAAAATCGTCTGCGCGCGGCGGCTCGCTGATGCGCTTGGTGATGCGGAACGAGCCGCCGCGCTCGAACTGTTCGATGTTCTTCACTTGCTCGGCATACCGCGCGGGCGGCGCGTTCACCCATACCGCGCCGAGCACGACGCGAGCGCTGACGGCAACGAGGGCTGCGCGCCGGCCGCCCATGAGGCCACGGACAGCCGTACGAGTGACACCGCTGCGAGTGCGGTCGCAGCGATGAATCTCGCCGGACATCTCATCGCTGTCCTCCTTCGGCCGCGCGCAGACCCGGCTTCAAGCTGTCGATGACGTACCGATTCATGCACCCGGCCACGACGAACTCGATCCCGTCGTCAGCCATTCGCTGGAGCAACTGCTCACCGTCCGTTTCGATGAAGTCGACGTTCGACAGCACGAGCGTCACCTTCGCGGACGGCAGGTCGTCCATGATGGAGCGCCAGTGCTGTTCGAGCACCGCGACCCATTCGCCGCCGAGTGTCCCATGGAGGTGAAGTCTGTAGCGGTCTCCCTGCCGTTCGGTGATGACCCGTAACATTGATGCGCCCTCGCCGCGGGTGACGACGTCCACAGCGACGTGCGGCCGCGTCGTCGCAAGTCGCGTCGCTCCAGTGACGCTTGCGGCAAGATCAATACCCGCCCGCACACACTCGGACCGCAGCTGTATCTGCTTGTCCGTGAAAAGGTTGAAGCCAGGCGCCGCGGTCGACGAACGGCACGGCGGTGGCGAAATGAAGTCAGACGTTTCCGGTACGTCACGCCCGCCCGGCGCGTCGGTCACCTCCTCGGCAGGCTCCAGGGGGGAAGACTTTGTCCTTGTGGGCGCCGGGCGCTAGACTACGACGCTGACCATCACAGGCTCCGACTTGTACCGGCGGCGGTCGAGCGGTTGGCTCTGAGGTTATGTCATGCCTCTCACACGTGTGATCGACCTGATCGGTCGTAACACTCACCTTGACGACTTCCTGCCGCCGCTGGCTGCCACTCTCCAAACGGTCGCCAACTTCGACGTGCTTGGCGTGGTCGTTCCGCATGACACATGGAGAACCGCGCAGCTGAAATCCGTCCGCGTTGGAGCGCCTGACGGCGCGTCGACGGCGCCGCAGGTTCAGTCGATGGCCGTTGCGCCGCTCGATGAAGCGCGCCTGGCTGCCCTCGCCGCAACGGGTTCCCCGGCGATGGTCTTCGACCGCCTTGACGAGCCAGGCGAATACGCGGATGTCATCGCCGCCTTGCGCGGGTTCGGTCAGCAGTCGGCCTGTCTGCTGCCGCTCGCAACCGCGCTGGGCCCGGTGGGGCTGATCGCGTTCGCGTCATCGCGCGAAGGGACGTACTGTCAGTGCGACACCAGTTTCTTGCGGCACATCGGCGCGCTGGTTGCCATGGCGATCGACAACGAACGCCATCAGCAGGAGGCAGTGGCGCGTGAGCGCCAGCTGCAAGCCGAGCGCGATCACTGGCGAACGCTGCTCGAGATGACCAACGCGGTCGTCACCCAGCGCGACGTCGCCGCGCTGCGTGCGGCCATCGTGCCGAACGTCCGGCGGATCGTCCTGCACGATCACACGAACCTGTATCTCATCGACGAACAGCGCCGGATCGGACCGTTCGTGATCGATCCGGACGCTTTGGCATGGCCCGACGACCTGGCGGCGGACATCCGGCCCGACACCGAACCATACACATCGTGGCTCGCTCCCTTCGATCGCGCCGTGGACGTGGACGTCACGCACGCGGACCCGACGGGATGGGAAGCACTGCACGCGCATGTCGTGCGATCGGGTGTGAAGCGCATCTGCAACGCGCCGCTGGCGACGCCTCACCGGGTGCTCGGGATCCTCTCGCTCGGCCGTCTGACACCGACGCCGTTCACGAGCGAAGAGTTGGACCGGGTCGAACAGGTCGCCGAGCAGATCGGAATTGCGCTCGAGAACGCGCTGGCGTTCGGCGAGATTGCCTCGCTTAAGGATCGCCTGGCATCCGAGAACGTCTACCTTGAAGAAGAGATTCGCGACGCCCAGCATTTCGGAGAGATCGTCGGCGAAAGCAGGGCGCTGAAACGCATCTTGAGCCAGGTGGCGACCGTGGCCTCGACCGATGCCAGCGTACTGCTGCTCGGTGAGACCGGCACGGGCAAGGAGCTCATCGCGCGGGCGATTCACACCGCGGGTGATCGCCGGGGCCGGGCGCTCGTGACGGTGAACTGCGCCACCTCACCTGCGGGGCTCCTCGAGAGCGAGTGGTTCGGCCACGAGCGTGGAGCGTTTACCGGAGCGCTGGCGCAGAAGATCGGCCGCTTCGAGTTGGCCCACCAGGGCACCTTGTTCCTCGATGAGATCGGCGACGTGCCGCTCGAACTGCAGTCGAAGCTGCTGCGCGCGCTTCAGCAGCGTGAAATCGAGCGATTAGGAAGCACGCGAACCATTCGCGTCGACTTTCGGCTGGTCGCCGCCACCAACCGCGATCTCGAAGAGATGGTCGCCAGGCGGGAATTCCGTTCGGACCTGTACTACCGGCTGAACGTCTTTCCAATCCGGATTCCGCCGCTGCGGGAACGCCGGGAAGACATTCCGCTGCTCGTCCGCTACTTCGCGCAGCGGTTCGCTAAGGAGCTGCGGCGGCCCATCGAATCGGTCTCCCGCGAGAGCATGGAGATGCTGTGCCGCTGGCCGTGGCCAGGCAACGTGCGCGAGCTGCAGAACGTGATCGAGCGCGCGGTCATCCTGTCGCAGGGCACGGTGCTGACCGTACCCCGCTCGGAGTTCGAGTCGCCGGTGCCTCTCACGTCCTCGCCCGTGACGCTGGAGGACGCCGAACGCGATCACATCCTGCGCGCACTGGAGCAGACGGACTGGGTCATTGGCGGCACTCAGGGTGCGGCCGCGCGCCTTGGTCTCAAGCGCACGTCACTTGTCTCGACGATGCGACGGCTGGGCATCGTCCGACCACGGCCACAGGCCGGCGCGAATCGCGACATCCGCGCCCGCTGACGGGCGTCCCTCTCCGGGGATTCTCAAGCCCCAGACTTCATTCACGCCAGGCCCGATGCGGCCCACGCCGCAGCTTCACCCGGGTCGTCAACCCCGCTCCCCCGTGACGCGGATAGATCTCCTGCCTTTATTTCGTCACGGTCGGACCGCTTCACCCAGCGCCATGAGTCCGCAACCTTGTGAACGAGAACGAGATACATCGTCTCCTTCAGGCGCGCACTCAGGAACGACACTTGCGAGGTTTCAACGGCGAAGCCCGACGTTCTGGGCTGACCGTGCGCTCAATGCTGATGTGAAAGAGGAGAAGGAACATGGAGACACCAAACACACAACCGGGAACCGGGTCCACACTCCAAGCCTACGAGGACAAGATCGCCGCGCAGATTCATGCGGCGAACACCCGCATCGACGAGTTCGAGGCGAGTGCGAAGCCAAGGCGGGCACAGGCAGAAATCACCGCGATCAATGGCTTGAAGGCCGCCAGACAAAACATCGAACGGATGGTGGTCGACCTCAAGACGACGCGAGACACGCACGTCGTACGCGCCAAGACCGACATCGATGCGGCGATCGTGACATTCCAGGCGTCGCTCGAGGACTTCAGGCGCAAGTTCACGACACCGTCGGAGAAGAAGTGACTGCGGGATCGCCGCGAACTTGGAACTGAGATGACTACCGCCACCTGGATCGCCATTGCGCTACTCACGCCCTTCTGCTGGGGCCTGGGTCTCTTCATCCTGGCGTGGCTCGGGGACGTGTCGCCCCGGTTACGGCCGCGTGTCTCACGCCTGTTCGACTGGCTGGAACGCACGCGCGCGGAGTCGCCGAACAAGCCCGCGATTCCACGCGCCGTAGCCGCATGACAGGAGCGCCCATGCCTGCTTCACGATTGCGTCAACCGCCGTCTGCGCGTCGTCGCGCGACCAACGCAGGACCCACTGGTTCGGACGATCAACCGTCTCGCAAGACCCAGATCCCCAGCTGGCTCCCGTATGCCGCAGCCGCGCTGATAGGCGTCTGGTTGCTGCAGGCGGTGGTCGGCCCGCTTCTTCCTCGTGCGGCGGAGATCCCGTACAGCGAGTTCAAAGTGAAGCTGGCGGCGGGCCAAGTCACCGACGTCACTCTGGGGACACCCATCGAGGGCGTGATGAAAGCCCCCCAAGGCCAGACACCCGAGCAACCGACAACCCGGTTCGCGACCTTGCCGCCTCCTGACGGCGATCCGGATCTCATCAGGGAGCTCGGTGCCGCACACGTCACGTACCGCGCCAAGACGCCGCCCAGTCCGATTGCGACCTTCATCCTCAGCTGGGTGTTGCCACTCGTCGTCATGATGGGGCTCTGGTCACTCGCCGGTCGCAGCCTTGCGGCGCGCAGTGGAGGCGGCATGTTAGGCGGCGGCATCTTCGGCGTCGGCAAGAGCAAGGCGACCGAGGTGAAACCCGAGGAAGTGGGCGTCACCTTCACGGATGTGGGCGGCGCCGACGAGGCGATCGCCGAGCTGCGCGAGATCATCGAGTTCCTCAAGGCGCCGCAACGATTCGCGAAGCTGGGCGGGCGGATTCCGAAAGGCGTGCTTCTCGTCGGGCCGCCAGGCACGGGCAAGACGCTCATCGCGAAGGCGACCGCAGGCGAAGCCGGGGTGCGTTTCTTCGAAACCAGCGGCTCGGAGTTCGTCGAGATGTTCGTCGGGGTTGGCGCGGCCCGCGTGCGCGACCTGTTCGAACAGGCCCGGGCTGCGGCGCCGGCGATCGTGTTCATCGACGAGATCGACGCAATCGGCCAGAGCCGCGGCGGCGGCGTCCGCCTGATGACGAACGACGAGCGCGAGCAGACGCTGAACCAGCTCCTGGCAGAGATTGACGGCTTCAACACCAGCGCCGAGAAGCCCGTCATCATCATGGCGGCCACGAACCGTCCAGAGATTCTAGATCCGGCGTTGCTGCGAGCGGGCCGGTTCGATCGCCAGGTCGTGCTCGGAAACCCTGACTTGGTCGGGCGGTTGCAGATCCTGAAGATTCACAGCCGCCGCGTCACGCTTGCACCGGACTTCGATCTGGAACGCGCTGCACGTCTGACGCCCGGATTCAGCGGCGCCGACCTGGCGAACGTGATCAACGAGGCGGCGCTGCTTGCGGCGCGCCGTCAGAGCGCAGGCGTCGCCTTCGCCGACTTCGAAGCCGCGATCGAGCGCGTCCTCGGCGGGCTCGAGCAGCGCAGCCGAGTGATGAACCCCAAGGAGCGCGAGACCGTCGCGTACCACGAATGCGGCCATGCGATCGTCGCCAGCCTGATCCCGACCGGCGATCCGGTCAGCAAGATCAGCATCATCCCACGCAGCCGCGGCTCGCTCGGCTACACGATGCAGATGCCCAAGGAGGATCGGTACCTGCTGTCGCTTGAAGAGCTCGAGGACCAGATCGCGGTGATGATGGGAGGCCGGGCTGCCGAACACGTCATGCTCGGCACGATCAGCACCGGTGCGGTCGACGATATTCAGCGTGCGACACAACTCGCCAGGCGCATGGTCACGGAATTCGGCATGAGCGAGAAGCTGGGGTCGGTGCGGTATGCCGGCCAACGCCTGCAGTACCTGGGAGCCGCGGTCGCGGAGAGCAGCGACGCCAGTGCCGCGACGCACGAAACGATCGATGCCGAAGTGCGCCGCATCGTCGGCGAGCAGTTCGAACGGGCCACAACCCTGGTCGCGGCGCATCGTGACGCGCTCAGCCAGCTATCGGCCGAGCTGCTGAAAGCGGAGAGCCTCGACGGGAGCGCAGTGCGTGCGGCGCTGTCGAGCGCTGTCCACGCCGTCGCGTCATGAACATCGAAAGCGTCTCCGGCGCATAGCACCGCACGCCCGCGAACCGCCCGCCCTACTGCGGCTTCCGCCCGCGAGTGAGCGCGGATCACGATTCTGCCGACAGCAGCGGACACCGCTCGGGCAGCACCATCCGCAGGGCACCGGGTCTGATTCCGAACGCGATGCGATCCCACCGATAGGGTTCCCCGTCGAGATTGATCGGCAGCGTTGGCGGCACCTCGATCTCGAATCCGGGGCTCTGCCGGTAGTGCACGAACCGGTTCTGCGGATCGTCGAATTTCCGCAACTCGTCAAGCACGCGACCGAGCTCTCGAGGCTGAAAGTCCGCAATCACCATCAGGTCCAGTAACCCATCGTTCAGGTAGGCCTTGGGGGTGACCGGGAACCCACCACCGGCCTGCCGCGCGTTGCCGACGGCCAGGGCAATGAACGAACCTTGAGCGAACTCGGAAGGACTCACGAAACGGCCTTCGTATGGAGTCGTCTTTGCCGCGGTGAGGAGTCCCACCAAGGCATAAGCGCCGCCGCCCACGAGTTTCTTGAGCTCGGTCGGGGTGCCGGTGGTGACTTGGGCTCCGAACCCGCCGGATGCCACATTAACGAAGAACACTCTGTTCGCTTCCGCCACATCGACCGGCACCGGGCTGCCGCTCGCGGCCAGTCTGAGCGCCTCGTACGGAGCGGGAGGAATGCCACATCCTCGGGCGAAGTCATTCGCGGTGCCCAGAGGGAGTAGGCCCGCGGCAGTCTCGCCTGCTGGCCCGGCCTTCATGAGGCCGTTGACCACCCCGTGGAGTGTGCCATCGCCGCCGCCTGCGACGGCACATCCACCCCATCCCCAACGGCCTCTTGGGCGAAGCGTTCCGCATCGCCTCCCTCCCACGTGCACCGAACCTCCAAGGGCTGGCCTTCTTCACGCATTTGGTGGACGGCGGCACGCACCCGAGGGTTCCCAGCACACTTCCCATTCAAAATGACGCGGAGATGTTTCACTCTGCCGCCTCGTTCTCTGTCGTCACCGCGACAGACCCCGCATCAACGATCGGCTGAACCACCACCGGGATCCGGGCGCCGGCCACCACCTGTTGGGCGACCGATCCGTGGAGCAGTCGGCGGAGCGGGCTGCGACGGGGATTGAAGACAAGAATCATGTCAGCGGCCGTGCGCTCGGCCTCGAGCAGGATCATCTGGGCAGCGAATCCCTCGAGTACGGTCACCCCGTCGATCTTGTCGGCTCGATAACCCTCCGCCCACTCGCGCTCCAGCGAGGCCAGTCGCGCCCGCACGGCCCGGCGGGCCTCACTCAGGAGATCGGCCCGCAGCTTGTCCAAGAACTCGTCGCGGCCCGGTCCTTCTGCAGCGTAGGGAAAAGCCACCGGCTCGATGACGTGGAGGATCCGGACCCTGGCGTTGAGTGCCTGGACGAGGCGAGCGGCGGATCGCCAAGCGGTACCCTCCTCGAGACTCAGGTCGGTGGCGCAAAGGACGAGATCGATGCTCATGAGGCCCTCTCGTCAACCTACGCGGGCACCGGAGCGGCGACGGCGTTGCCGCAGGGTGTTCGATGCCAGCCACTGCATAGATCTCTCGCTCGTCGAGACTCTCGTGAGCAAGGAGCTCAGCGACAATCGCATCGAGCCTCTTGCAGTTCTCTCGAAACAGCCGTCGCGCGTCGGCATAGCACTCTTCGGTGATGCGCCGGACTTCTTCGTCCACGGCGTCGAGAAGTCCGTCAGAAATGCCAGCCATGCGAGACGATCCTGGACGGTCAGGCGACGCGCCTCACCCATAGCGGTGGCGCGTCCGTGACGGTTCGCTTGCGAGACGCCGGTCTTGAGTGGACGTCTGGATCGGCCTCGGCGCGTCGTCATGCGCGAAAGGCGACTGGGACGCAGGCCGCGGGAGCAGCTTCGTCAATCGGGTCAGATGGCGACGGCGCTCGAGAGGACACTAGCTGAGGAGTCCGACCATGAAGATCGACGGTGACGAGAAGGAGCTGCTCGAGTCCGTCGAACGGCGCGAGTGGAATTCCGCCGCCAGCGGTGGTGTAGCGAGAGTAGCGAGTTCGTTCCCGCTTGACGGTGGCGTCATGAGCCATGGTGCATGACCCGCGAGAGGCAGTCCGTGGCGAGGCGCCCCAGCAGTCGGCCGGCGGCCGTGGCCAGGTCGCCGGGCAGGTCGGCTGCGATCGGTTCCTCCGCGCGGATGATCTCCGAATGGACCGCCCGGTCGGTGGTCGTCACCTGGACCTCGACAGCCCCGACCAGCCGTGGGCTCGGCGCCGCCTCGATCTGCCATACCACCAGCGTGACGGCCAGCGACGGCGCGCTGCCGACGTCGACGAGGCGAATGTCGGGACTCGACGTGATGGCATATCGCACCGCCGAATCCAGGTAGCGATCGGGGGTGGATGCCCAGAGCCAGACCGGATCCTCGGTCACCTCACCACCGGGCTGCTGGTGCAGCACGCGACGGCCGATGTGTCCCCGGCCCTGCGTCTCGAGCAGACGGACGCTCGTGGCGTTCGGGGCATCCGCGGCCACCCCGCCCGACTCGACCAGTCGTGGCTCGATCATGCGGATGGGAACAGTATCCGGGCGCTGAATCTGAACACGGCAGCCCCCGCCCAGGCAGGCCACTGCCAGCACGACGAGCATTCCGTATCTCGAGCGCCGAATCATTTCGGCTTCGCTCCGGCCTGCAGGGTGCCGTGGACCACCGACTCCGGCTGTTCCTGCAGCTGGCGGGCGAGTTCGCGCAGCTGCCCGAGCGACTCGCGTATCGCGGGCAGGGAGCGCCGCAGGTCCTCCGCCGCCAGGCTGGCCTGGTCCATGGCCTCGCGCGTGGCGCGGCCCGAGGCGGGCAGGTCTGCCGCGTCGATGGCGGCGCGTGCCTCGTCGGCGAACTTCGACAGCGTGCCCTCGTTGCCGACCAGTCCGTCTAGGTTCGAGGCGATTGCCTCGATCTGCGCGGTGCTCGTCGAGAAGAACTTCCGCGAGTCGGCGCTGAGGGCCGGCAGCTCGCTCTCGCGGACGATGCGTTCGACGTTGGTGAAGAACCGGTCGGCCCGGTCGAGGCTGTCGGGCATCCGGGCGACGATCTCCCGAAGGACCTGGAGCGTCGACTCGACGCGCTCCAGCACTTCGGGCAACCGGTCCCGTAGCTCCGCGATCGGGGTCGGCATCGACGGGATGTACGGCCGACTTGGCGTGAAGCCGAGCGTCATCGGCGGCGGAGGGTTCTCCGGCATGTCGAGAAAGAGGTATGCCTCACCGGTCACGGGGTTGCCCACCACTTGAGCGCGCAGCCGTTCGAAAAACACGCGTGCCGTGGCCGGGTCCCGGAGGTTGGTGACATTGGCGCCCACGGTGGTGAGGCGATCGGTGAACAGCTCGAAGTCGATCTCGATCGTGCGGCCGCCCGGCTCCACCTGCAGGTTCGACACCCGCCCCACGGCGACGCCGCGGTAGCGCACCGGGCTCGAGATGTCGAGACCGGCGACGTTCTCCTGCGTATAGGTGACGAGCTCGATCACCTCGCGGCTCCGCATCCGCTGGATGAAGAGCAGCCCCGTCGCGAGGATCACGACGATCACGATGACGAGGAACAACCCGAGGCGCGCGTAGCTCTTCTCGACCGCCATGATTCATCTCTCCCGGGCCGCGGAGGCGCTCGGCGACGACCGCGTGAAGAAGTTGTGCACGAACGGGATGGCCGATTCGTCCCGCAGCCGCCGAGGATCGCCTCGGGCCACGATCCCCTTGGCCTCCTTGTCGAGCACGATGCAGTTGTCGGCGACCAGGAAGATGCTCGGCAGCTCGTGCGTCACGATGACGATGGTAATTCCGAGGTGGCGGCTGAGCGTAACGATCAGGTGATCGAGCTCGACCGCGCTGATCGGGTCGAGCCCGGCGGAGGGCTCGTCGAAGAACAGCAGGTCGGGCTCGATCATCATCGCTCGTGCGATGCCCGCGCGCTTCTTCATGCCGCCCGAAATCTCACCAGGAAAGTGCCCTGCGAACGCGCCGAGGCCGACCAGATCCAGTTTCGCCTGCACGAAATCCTGGACTAGGGGGCCGCGAACGCTCGTCCAGGTCGTTAGCGGGAGCGCAAGGTTCTCGGCCAGCGTCAGAGAGCTGAAGAGCGCGCCGGACTGGAAGAGGACGCCGAACGGTGGAACGCCGCTGTAAACATGCGGCTCGCCGACGCCGTCGATGTCGATGCGGCCGGCCATCGGCTGCTCCAGGCCGATCAGATACCGGAGCAGCGTGCTCTTGCCACTACCGGACCCGCCGAGAATGGCCAGGGTCGTTCCGCGCTCGACTTCGAAGCTGACGTGCTCCATCAGCACGCGCGCCCCCCATCCGATCCGGAGGTCCTCGACGACGATGTGCGGCCGGGATGGGGGCATTTCAGATTCCCAGCATAGTAAAGAACAACGTGAAGAGCGCGCTGATCGCGATCACGCCGAAGATGGCCATCACGACGGCGCTAGTGGTGCGCGCCCCGACGGCCTCGGCTCCTCCCCGCGCGGCCAGACCCTGCCTGCAGGCGATGAGCCCGATGATCAGCCCGAGGAAGGGCGTCCTGATCATTCCGTTGAGGAAGTGCGCACCCGTGATGTGGTCCGCGGTACTGAGCACGTAGGCGCGTGGCGTCATGTCGGTGCTGGCCATCGTGGCGAGGAGCCCGCCACCGAGCGCCAGCACGTCGCCAATCCAGGTCAGCAGCGGCACCGTGACCACGAGCGCAAGACAGCGCGGTACGACCAGCCAGCTCACCGGGTTGAAGCCCATCGACCGGAGCGCGTCGATTTCCTCCGACACCTGCATCGTGGCCAGCTCCGAAGCCAGGCCCGCGCCCGAGCGGCCCGCCACGACGATGGCGGTGACCAGGGGGCCGAGCTCGCGGAATTGTGCGATGACGACGAGCTCGGGGACGTACACCACCGCGCCGAACCGCCCGAGCTGCGAGACGCCGAGAAATCCAATGATGAGCCCGACGAGCAGGTTCGCGGCGCTCGTGACCGGCAATGCGTCCGCGCCGATCGCCTGCATCAGCCGTGGCAACGATGACCAATCGACCGAGCGAGGGGACACGAAGGCCTTCGGAACCGCGGCGGCGGCATGACCGAGGAAGTCCAGCGCGCCGGTCACCTTGCCTGGCACCCCCGTGGCCGCGGCCCCGAGCTGGGCGAGCGGGCCCATCCTCCGGGCCGGCTGCGGCCGGGCCTCTGCCCGCCGCTCGCGATAGAGCGTGATCAGGCGGAAGGCGTGAGGGTTGTGATCCTCGATGAGCCGCGTGCGGAGCCCGCGTGCCTCGAGCCGGTCCATCAGCTGCGCAAGCAGCACGGCACCCGACCCGTCGATGCCCTCGAGCGCCGACAGGTGGAGGTCGACGTCACCGCTCGCGATCAGGTCCCGCTCGGCCTGCTCCACGGCCCGCACCACCGCTGACGCGTGAGCCAGGTCGAAGGCGCCAGCCGGGACCAGAGAGGTGCGCTCGCCATTGGCCTCAGCCCTGATGGCCACGCTCATCGTTGGACTATACCACTCGGACCGTTGCGGCTCGTGCGACTGCGATGCGGGCGCTCTGGAGACGACGCCGCCTACCGGCCCGACGCGCAGTAGGACGCGAAGTTCCAGCCAGCACGAAAAGGATGGATGGGCGTCCGCCCGGCGTCACCATCCACTGAAAGGGCGGTTCAATGACCGTGGATGCTGCCAGGGACAATTCCGGGGACAGTTCTGGGACAGCCTCCACACCGGTTGATCGCGCGGCATCGTCGTGTGATCATTAAATTCAATGCGAATTTGATGAGGATGTGATGCTCGATCTGGCCAACGACATTCGTTCGCTCAGCGAGTTCAAGCGCAATACCGTCGATCTGCTCAATCGCCTGAGAAAGACCGGGCACCCTCTGGTTCTGACCATCAACGGCAAGGCCGAGCTGGTGGTCCAGGATGCGGCGGCTTACCAGGCGCTGCTCGATCGCGTCGAAGCCATCGAGGGCATTCAGCAGGGCCTGGCGGACGTGAAGGCTGGCCGCACCAAGCCGGCGCGACAGGTATTCGACCGGCTGCGCCGCAAGCATGGCATACCGCGTTGAGATTGCGCGGCGCGCGGAATCCGATCTCCAGGAACTGTACCGTGGGTAGTCGACCGGGCGCCGCAGCAGGGCGCCCGGTGGTTCAATGGTCTCGAGCGAGCCGTTCTTTCCCTCGAACTTCACCCGAAACGCTGCCCTGTTGCGCCTGAGAGCTTCGATCAGGACCAGCCCGTGCGAGCCCTGAGCTACGGGCGGAAGCCTCACGTCTATCGGGTCTTCTTCACCGTCGACGACACTGCCCGGCTCGTGCGCGTGGTACACGTGAGGCGTGGCGGGAGAAAGCCACCTCTGGCTGTCGAACTGGGTGAATGAGTTAGGGTGTGCTCGTAACATCCTGACCGCGTGCCGCCATGCTTCTCAAGCTGCTCGTCGGGTCCGTTCCCGTTATCGTGATTCTGGTCGGTGCCGCATTCGTCGTCCCTTCCAGTTTTCCACTTCTTCTGCGGCAGGTCCTGTTGTGCGTCATTGGCGTCGGCGGCACTATGCTCGCCGAGCGGCTTCTGTTCGGACCCGGATGGGCGCGGGTCGTCGCCACTCTTGGTTTCATCCCGCCGCGCGCGCCGGCTGCCATGGTCGCAATCGTCGTCAGCCTGCCGATGTGGGTGTTCCTGCCGCTCTATGGGCGGCTTGTAGACGTGCCCTTCGCTCTCACCCGCGGGTGGCTGCCGACTCTTCTGGGGGTCATCCTCGTCAACGGCCTCGCCGAGGAGGTGATCCACCGCGCCTTCATCTTTGGACACCTGCGGCAGAACCGGTCGTTCTGGGCTTCCGCGACGATCTCCGCCGTCATCTTTGCAGCGCAGCACCTCTATCTGTTGTTCACGATCGGGGCGGTCGCCGGTGTGGCTTCAGTCGCGCTGGCACTTGCCGTCGCCTTTCCTCTCGCGTTTCTCTACGAACGTGGTGGCAATTCATTGGTCGCACCGGCGATTCTGCACACGAGCTCGAACGCGCCAATGATGCTGTTCGCGACCACAGAAGCCGCCGGCGCGGTCATCCTGGCGCACATGGCTGTCGTGCTGGCGTCCATGTATCTGAGCGTTGCATTCCGGCCCTGGCTTCGGTCGGAAGGCACTGCCGCACCTAACGCCACGCCTCACGCGAACACGTCGGCATAGAACCGGCTGTGGTTCTGTTCAAATTCCCTTCCCAGCGTTCCGCCTCTTCGGGCGAGCACTGCGTCGCCTCCTGGTAGACGCGCGCCACCGTTTTCCGAACCCCGGCCATAACGGTCCGCGCATCGCCGCAGACGAAGATTCGCGCGCCCTGCTGGAACAAGGCCACGACGTCGGCGCGGTCCTGCCACAATCGGTCCTGGACGAATCGGGCTGCGTTTTACATCAGCGCGCGGGTTCGTTGACGACAGTCCCGCTTTTCGCGCGCGGCAGGGACAATTGCCAGATTTCAGGGACAATCGCAGGGACAATCTCTTTTCCACAACTCATTGTTGGCCGTATACTTACAGGGTCGGTGAGGTGGCCGAGAGGCTGAAGGCGGCGGTTTGCTACGGTCGCCCGCGATTCCAAAATGGGCCTGAAATCGATGATTTCAGGCCCGTTTTTCATTGGTGACTTGGTTGGCGTTGGCTGCCGATTGATGGATCTCGGACCGAGTTTGGGCACACTGCTGGCACATTGCAGCGGATGCCACTGTGTGCCCGGTGGGCACACGTTGCGTTCCCTGAGGTGAGATGTCCCGGATCGATCGACGTCGCGGCAATCCGCCCTCGTCAGCATCGCCTGCACGGCCGAAGGCAAAGGCGCTCGACGCGAGTGAGAGACACCTGCTTGCGGCAGTTGCGCGGGGCGAGTGGACCAGCGTCGAGCAGCTCCCGAGCGTCAGGTCACGCTACGCCTGTTTCGCACGGGCAACGCGTCACCTTCCGTAGCAACAGGCTGAACCCGTGGATCTCGCGACCGCGCCGCGTCGGCGTTAAGATGAATCATCATGCGGGTCACCATCCAATTGCCGGACGACATCTCGGCTGCCCTCGAGGAGCGATGGGATGATGTACCTCGCCGCTCACTCGAGGCCATCGCGGTCGAGGGCTATCGCACCGGCGCGCTGACCGAGCCACAAGTCCGCCGACTCCTGAAGCTCGACACACGTTTCCAGGTGCACGCCCTGCTCAAGGAGCACCACGTCCCGCTGCAGTACACGGCCGCGGACCTCGACGATGACCTGCGCGTGCAGCGAGAACTCGGGATCCTGCCGAGCCGATGATCGTCGTGGCTGACAGCGGGCCGCTGCATTATCTGGTCCTGCTCGAACACATCGATCTGCTCCGGCGCTTCTACGGCCAGGTTCTGGTGCCAGATCTCGTCGCCGGTGAGCTCACCACGGTCGGCGCACCCGATATCGTGCGGAAGTGGATGGCGAACCCGCCGCCTTGGGTCGATGTGCGTCCAGTCTCAGCTGACGCCATCTCACGCGTGACCGATGACTTGGATCTCGGCGAACGAGCAGCGATCGCGCTGGCTGAGACCGTTGCTGCTGATCTGCTCTTGATCGACGAAGCCGCCGGCCGTGCTGAGGCAAAGCGTCGACGCCTGCGAGTGACTGGCACGCTGGGCGTGCTCCGGGCAGGTGCCGAACAAGGCGTCGTCAACGTGCCCGCTCTGATCGAGCGACTCACGAACACGACTTTCTACATGGACGAGGCACTCCTGAAATCGGTCTTCGCTCCGTGGCTCGAGCCCTAGCCGGAGGCCGATTCTCGCAGCACAGCGACTGTGACGACGACCAGCAACGCCTACTGTGCCGCCCTCGGCATCAGCCCGCCTCGGATTGACGACGCCAAGGCCAGGCCGGACGCCAACTATTACAGCCTGCTGATCATTGCGCTCCTCGAACGAGGCGGGCCCATGACCCTCGCCGAGGCGGCGGCAAGATTCGCAGCCGCGGGGGTCACGTCGAGTGCCAACGAGGCGCTGGCCGCTCTAAAGCGGTGCAAGCCGGCGCGGGCGCCGATCTATAGGGACGGCGACTCCTACGCGCTCGACCCGCACGACGACGAGGTTGATTTCTGGCTGTTTCGCCTCGGCCTCCGGCCGGCACGCAGTGCACCGCTGAGGGTTGCCCCAAACGCTTCCGTGCCCCTACCCTCCGCAGATCAGCCGCTCACCGTCGCCGCCCTGGATGAAGGGTGGCGGGAGGGCGTGCCCAACTCGTGGTCGGCGCAGCGTGTCGCGGTGGCGGTGCTCGACGCGCATCAATCGCCAATGTCGAGCGACGAGGTCATCGCTTTCGTGTGGGCGCGGAGCCGGTGGAGTCCTCTGCGCCCGGAGTCGGCGCAGTTCTGGCGCAGCGGCGCCATCGTCGTCCGCGAAGACGGTGTGTGGGAGCTGGCTCGGACACATGAGGTCGTGCGGTCCACGCGAGAGGCGGTTCGCAACCGCGTCAGCGACATACGGCGCTGGGCGGCGATGCGTCCCGACACGGTCGCGATGGAGGCCCACCGGCAACGCATCGAGCGCGAGCGCACCGCCCACGCTCGCGAGTTGGCTGCGATGCGGCGCGTGCTCGTCCATGCTTTTCCTGCGACGCGACCTCGAGCCGTCGCACTCGTCGATGTCGGGGCACGCGAGGTGACAACCTTCCTCGGCGACGAGATCACGCCAGCGCTCCAGCGACTGAGTGAGTACGACATCATCGGCGCCGTCAACGTGCGGGCCTTGCTCCGCGAGCTGGGTGTCGACCACGGCAAACGCCGGCTTGCCGAACTCGGCCCTCCACAGAAGACCATCCAGCTCAATCGCCGAGGCCGAACTCTCACGATTACGACGGCGCTTCTCATTCAGGGGTCGTGTGGTATCAGCCGGCCGCTTGGCGACGAACGGACGATGCGCGAGTACTTCCGCAGCGGTGCACACACCAAGCTCAGACGCCGGCTGGAAGCAGACGCGAAGTCGCTCCTGGACCAGCTCGATGACGGCGTGAAGGACTCCATCATCGACGCATTGCTGGCGCGAGGAGCCAAGGCCACGTCGGGCTGGAAACCGGCGCGGCCATCACGGCGAATCGTCGAGGAGGCGAAGTCGTTCTCGGACGCCGCGCGTCAGATCGGCCAGGCGGATCCGGACGATGTGACCGAACATCTGCGCCATGGGTTCCTTAGGTGGGCCGAGAAGCTCCGCCAGCAGTACTGGCGTCGCCATGCGTTCAGAGAGGAACTGGCGCGAGCCTCCGAGAGTCTGGGAGTGACGCTGACGGCCTGAAACGGGCGCGCCGCAGCACACACGACATCTCCACGACGCACAACGCGCGCCATCAGTCTGCGAGCGATTCTCGGCGCTTCTCCACGAGTGTGCCCAAGATCGTCGCAGCGGACTGCCGATTTCTCTCAGGAATTTCGCAGATACGACGGTCTGAAAAACCGCCGCCTCGCCCAATGTAAAATGTGGATCGGCCAAGTGCCGACGTCAGATACACTTAGCGTCTGCGGTGAGGTGGCCGAGAGGCTGAAGGCGGCGGTTTGCTAAACCGTTGTACGGGCTAAAACCTGTACCCAGGGTTCGAATCCCTGCCTCACCGCCACTTTCCGGCCCGTCAACCCCTTCAGTGCCCGGCAACCGTTACTGAAACTTGAATTCGGAGGCGCGGATGAACATGCATCGCCGACGACCTGGCCTGGTGGCGATCACGGCTTTCATCGCTGGTCTGGCGCTCGCCTGTACCTCCGGCGACTCGCGACGGCAGAACGATCAGGCGAGTCAGCAGGTCCAAAAAGTGGCGCACCAGTTCAAGGGCAAGGTCGAAGCGGTGGATGCGGCCGGCAAGAAACTCACGGTGAACGGTGAAAACGTCGAAGGGTGGATGGGTGCCATGACCATGATGTACACACCCGACAAGGACGACGTGCTCACCAAGGTCAAGCCTGGCGACGAGATCACCGCCACCGTCTTCGACGGTGATTTTCAGACCCTTTACGATGTCCAGGTGACCAGCACGCAGTAACCCTCGAACGGGTCGATCTCGAATCGCCAGGAGTTGAAAATCTCGCGAAATCAAACGGCGAGGCCCAGAATCGCGTCCCCTGAGAGCATCGGATCACGCTCGGGATCCACGTGGTCGGCTTCGAAGCTTCTTACCGCGTCATCTTCCGTGTCATAAGCCTCGAGCACCGTCAAGATCTTCGTGACCGTCAGGAGCTGTCTGTTGCGGCCTCTGACGTGCACGAGCTTCAAAGTGCCTCCGGCTCGTCGGGCCGACGTGTACGCGTGCACGATGGCGCCGATCCCGAGGCTGTCCAAGTACGGCACGGCTGCCAGGTCCAGGATCAGCCAAGGCCGCCCCGCGCGGAGAACCGAAAGGACGGTCGCGGTGAACTCCCGGTCGGTTTCATCGGTCAGGCGCTCCCTCGGTTCGATGATGAGGACACCGTCGCGAGCGTGTGCGTGGATTCGCATTGCAGCCCCCCAGTCCTCATTAACGACGGTGGCCGCCACAACGAACACGCACGCCCTCTCGGGTTGCTAATCGTCGTCGCGTCGGGGAGGGGGCCAGGGTGACTCGAGCGCCGGAACCAGAATGGGCGGATCTCCGACCCGGCGATATTGCCGGCCGCAAAATGCGCAGACAAAGCGGTTAGTCCCCAGCTCTTCCGCTATCGCGCCCCGTGGCAGCAGGAGCCCGCCGCAATCGCACCGGTCATAATCCTTGGTTCGCGCCGTCACGTCAGTCGAGCCTCCAGTTGAACAAGCGTTCAAACTGGAATGCGCGGATGCTCGGCAAATCGGCTCAAACTGCCGGGCCAGACTCTTGTGGCACAGGACCGCCGCCGCTGCTGACGAGGCGGCGGGTGATTTCCATCACCTCCTGGCTGGCCTGTCGGTAACATGGCCCCTTCACGATGAATGTCACACCAGGGCGCTCGAAGATCGCCACCACCTTCGGCATCGTGGCAGCCAGCCAGCCGCTCGCAGCCCGCGCCGGCGTGCAGGTGCTCGAGCACGGCGGTAACGCCGTCGACGCCGCGATCGCGGCCAATGCCGTCATGGGTCTCGTCGAGCCCCACATGAACGGCATCGGCGGCGACCTGTTTGCGCTGGTCTATGACGCGTCCCATGACACGCTCGCCGGGCTCAACGCGAGCGGGTGGGCGCCGGCGAAGTTGACGCCCGCTTTCCTGCATTCCAGAGGTCTGTTCGAAATGCCCGGCAGCGGCATTCACTCGGTGACGGTGCCGGGCGCCGTTGCCGGCTGGGACGCGCTGCTTCAACGCTTTGGCAGGTTATCGCTTGCCGATACTCTTGCGCCGGCGATCTTCTACGCGGAAAACGGCTTTCCAGTCTCGGACGTCATCGCGGGCACGTGGGCGGCGCTCACCGACAAGCTGGCCGCCGAGCTGGACGCCGCTCGCACCTATTTGCCAAACGGCCGCGCGCCGCGCGGCGGGGAAGTCTTCCGGAACCCCGATCTCGCCCGCTCGCTGCGCCTGATCGCCGCTGACGGACCCGCCGCGTTCTACGGAGGTCCGATCGCCAAAGCGATCCTCGGGCTCTCGAACGAGCGGCGCGGCGCCATGGCGGCCGCCGATCTCGAGGAATTCGCGCCCGAGTGGGTCGATCCGGTTTCCACCACCTATCGAGGTTGGACGGTCTACGAGCTGCCCCCCAACACGCAAGGCCTCGCGGCGCTGCTGATGCTCGACCTGATGGAGCAGTTCCCGCTGGCCCGATACGGATTTCACAGCGTGAAAGCGCTGCACGTGATGATTGAGGCGAAGAAGCTCGCGTACGCCGACATGCTGACTTACGTCGGCGACCCACGCTTCTCCGACGCGCCGATCACTGCGCTGTTGAACAAGGCGCACGCGAGCAGGCGCGCCCGGCTGATCGATCCGCAGAGCGCCGCCGGTCGAGTCGCGCCCTCCGCCCTCGATGGGCTGACCAGCTCGGTTGGAGGCGACACGATTTACCTGTCGGCGATCGACCGCGACGGAACGATCGTCTCTCTGATTCAGAGCATTTACGCCGGGTTCGGGAGCGGCCTCGTTCCGCCGGGAACCGGTTTCGCCTTGCACAACCGCGGCGCGCTCTTCACGCTCGACACGGCGCATCCCAACGTGCTCGCGGGCCGCAAGCGTCCGCTTCACACGATCATTCCCGGCTTCATGCGGAAAGACGACGTTAGAATCGGCTTCGGGATCATGGGCGGGTTCAACCAGGCGCAGGCCCACGCGCAGTTCGTGGCCAACATCGTCGACTTCGGGATGGATATCCAGCAGGCGCTCGAGGCAGGCCGATTCACGAAGGGAACCTTCGCCGGCTGCGATGTCTGCGTCGAAGCCCTGGTTCCCGAGCCGGTCAGACGGGGGCTCGCAACGCTTGGGCACGAGGTCGAAGTCGTTCCACCACGGACGGGAACGTTCGGTTACGGGCAGGCCGTGATGAGCGACGGCGCGGGCGTGCACTTCGGCGCGTCTGAGCCGCGGCACGATGGTGCGGCGATCCCCGAAGCGCCGCCCGTCTTCCAAAGCCCGAAGCCTGAATAGCCGGCCCGGCACTTCTTAGAAGCCTCGATTGACTCGCGACAACTTCGACATCATCCTGCCTCTATATGAACACTGACCAAGGACCATGGGCCTCGTGAACGGCGGCGAAGGTCCTGTCCGGACTGTCTTCTTCGGCCTCGGGTTGGGGGCGGCCCTGCTGATCGCCGTCGCTTCGCCAGCAGCACAGTCAGGTTCATTCGTGGACAGTCTGTTGCGGCGGGAGCGGTTCTCGGCAGCCGATCTCCAGGCTGTTAACGCGGGCAAGGCTGTCGTCAAGAGTCTCGATACGCCGGTCCGTCAGGAGCTTGCGCACTTCGGGGTGGTGTACGTCGAGGCTCCGACCGATCGCTTCGTCGATCGGTTCGGTGACATCGAGCGATTCGAGAGTGGCCCCGGCATCCCTCAGATCGGGCGCTTCGGCAACCCTCCGCGGCTCGAGGATCTGGCGTCGCTGACGCTGCCCGCAAAGGATGTAACGGCCTTGGCGAGCTGTCGTCCCGGCGACTGCGACGTGAAGCTCTCGACAGAGTCGATGACCCGGTTCCGGGATCAAGTGAACTGGTCATCCCCGGACGCGGCGCTCCGGGCCAACGAGATCGCCCGCCAGATGATCCTCGATCTGGTGCAGGCGTATCAGGCGAACGGCAGCGCTGCACTCGGCCACTACGACGATGGCGGCAAGCCGTTACCCGTCGCCGAGCAGTTCCGCGCCCTCCTCGACAGCGGCGAACGGCTACCACTCCCAGTGCCCGGGCTCGTGGCCTATCTGGACGAGTACCCGCGCAGCCGCCCCGCCGGCGCCGAGGATTTCTTCTACTGGTCGGTGGTCGACTTCGGCCTCAAGCCGACCGTGCGGGTCAACCATGTGATCGTCTATCCGCTGGACGCCAGACCGTCGGGTGTCTCGCATGTCATCGCGATCAAGCAGCTTTATGCGAGCCACTATTTCCACACCACGCTCGAGCTGCGGTTTCTCGTCGAAGACGACCGCCGTGCCGACCAGCGCGGTTTCCACCTCCTCTCGATCACGCGATCGCGAAGTGACGGGACGACCGGCCTCAAGGGATCGCTCCTGCGGCCCGTAATCAGCCGTCGCTCGCGCAGCGCCGTTCGCGGCTACTTGGAGCATCTCAAACGACAAGTCGAGCGGGCCGCTCCCGCGCCGTCCTGAGCCGTGCAAACGGGCGAGTGCTGCAAAGGGTCAGAACAGCCGGTCGCCTGCTGCTGGCCGACTTCGGCAAGGAAAGCAAGATGGAGAGCGTCGTTCCCAGCAGGTCGTAAGACCGGGCCCCACTTGTCCGGTAACGTTGCCGACTTCCACGCTACGATGTTTTCAACGGGACTGGAAGATCTGCTGTAACTCGGCCGAGGAACGGAGCGGGAACTTGGACGACATCTTGAAATCCGTGAGGCCCTGGGTGATGTTCGCCGGTGCGGTGCTGGTTGTCGCCGTTCTGTACTGGGCACAGGCCGTCCTCGTCCCGTTCGCGCTCGCCATCCTGCTCACGTTCGTCCTGACACCGCCCGTCACCTGGCTTCAACGGTGGGTCGGTCGGGTCCCTGCCGTGCTGTTGGTCGTCACGCTGGTGTTCGCGGCTCTCGGCCTCGCCGCCTGGGGTCTGACCTGGCAGCTGGACAGTCTGGTCGAAGACCTCCCCGGCTATCGAGCCAACATCCGAACGAAGATTGCCGACGTGCGCCTTGCGGGCAAGGGAGGCGCGGTCGAGAAGCTGCAGGAAATGTTGGCGGGCATCAAGACTGACCTGGAAACGTCGGCGGCGCCCAAAGGAACCGTGTTGCGACCCCTCGTGGTGGCTTCCGACCAGGTGACCGGGTTCTTGGGCTTCGCGTGGCTCGGGCCTGTCGTCGGGCCGCTGAGCACGGCGGGCCTCGTCGCGGCGATGGTCATCTTCATGCTGCTCGAACGCCGCGACCTGCGGGATCGCCTGATCGGACTGATCGGGTACGGACAGCTCGCCACGACCACGAAGGCCTTCGACGAGGCCGGCAGTCGCGTCAGCCGCCAGCTGTTGATGCAATCCCTGGTGAGTCTGCTGTACGGCATCGCGGTCTTCGTCGGACTCTACTTCCTCCACGTCCCCTACCCATTGGTCTGGGCGGCGCTGGGTGCCGCGTTTCGATTCGTCCCGTACGTTGGTCCCGTGCTCGCGGCCGGCGCGCCGATCCTCGTCAGTCTCGCGGCCCTGGAAGGATGGACGGGTCCATTGATCGTCCTCGCCCTGTTCGTCGTCCTCGAGCTGTTCACGAATCTCGTGTTGGAGACGGTGCTGTATGCCGGGGCGGTCGGCGTGTCGCAGGTGACGCTGCTCGTGTCCGTCGCGTTTTGGACGTGGCTGTGGGGACCGCTCGGGTTGCTGATGGCCTCACCGCTGACCGTGTGCCTCGTCGTGCTCGGCAAGCACGTGCCCGGCCTCGCGTTCGTCGGACTGCTGATGGACGACACGGCAGCCCTCGCACCGGAGTACGGCTTCTATCAGCGCCTGGTGGCTCGCGACCAGAGCGAAGCGGCCGAACTGATCGACAGCCACATCAAGATCGAGCCGCCGGCATCGGTGTACGACGCGCTGCTGCTGCCGGCGCTCAGTTATGCCGAGCGTGACCGTTTAGAGCACCGGCTCTCTTCGGACGAAGAAGCGGCGGTGATCGAGGCGACCCGGGAGTTGATCGCGGATGCGGCCGAGACCATCCGCCGCCGCGCCGCGACGGAGCCGGCCGCCGCGGCCGGCGCACCCTCGCTCTTGGGACCGCGCGAGCCGCTGCGGGTGCTGGGCTACGCGGTCAATGGGGCCGCCGATGAGGTGGCGCTCGCGATGCTGGCACGTCTGCTGGACGATCTGCCGATCACCATGGAGATCACCGGGACGCGCATGCAGGCAGTGGAGTTGGTGTCGTTAGTGCGAGACCGAACGTTCTCTGTCGTGTGCTTCGCCGATCTCCCCCCCAGCTCGTCGTCGAAGACACGGTACCTGGTGAGGAGACTTCGCTCGGCACTGCCCGAGTTGCGAATTGCGGTGGGACGATGGGGACCGCCGGCGCTGGCGGACGAGAGCCCGCAGACACTCCTGGACGCGGGTGCCAATCACGTCGCCTCACTGTTGGTCGAAAGTCGGAATTACCTCGGCGGCCTCTTGGAGCTGCCGCGCCTTCCAGTTCCAGATACCGTGGATGCTGCGGGTCCTCACGGCATCACCGCCTAATGGCAGTGAATGCAGCGGGCGCGCACAGCGTCTTCGTTGTTGTTTGAGATCAAGTCAAGAGCGCCGAGTTTGTTGAGCGCAAGGCGGTTGGGTGACGCCGCGTACAGTCGCCCGGATCTCCGTTCTATTGAACGTCGCTCGGTTTCGCAGGCCTCAATTGTCTCAGGGTGTTCCGCGCGTCTTCCAGGAATTGCATTTGAGCCAGGTTCGCGCTCAGCGCGTCGGCTGTGGCGGCGACTGCTGCAATCGTGGCGTGGCGAGCCTCCTCGGCTGCTTGCCGCGCATCCTCAGCAGCGTGCCGAAGCGCCTCCCGCTCCTGTCGGACTGACTCCAACTCCTCGCGATATCGTTCACGAAGCGTTCTGGTCTCTTCGGCGAGCACCCGAAACTGTTCTGCTTCCTTTCTCGCCGATTCCGCCAGCGCGCGGTGCTCTTCGGCGCTGTCACGCTCCTGATCCGCTTCCTCCCGAGAATCCTCGGCTTCTTCCCGCCCCTGCTCGGCCGTGACACGATTCAACTCAGTCGGGGTCTTGTCGTCAGACATATGGGCCTCTTCGCATTCGTCAGGACCGGCGGGTCGGCCGCGGTAGACGCGGAACGGGCGCGGTCGTCGAACGACTCGGTTCGTCGCTCTACCAGCGCGACGGCTTGACCTGCAGGAGCGGAGGCTCCGCTCGGCACTGCCTGAGTTGCGAATCGCGGGTGGGACACCGCGGACGCCGCCGGGATCACGGCACTACATCCTCCCATTGACAGCAGGTCAACTTGAACTCACCCTCTACGTCCTCTTTCCCGCGACCAGCAGCACGATGCCGCCGACCAGAGCGACGGCGCCCACGATCGGTGGTAACGGAATCCGCCTGGTTCTCTCGGTTGTCACCTGAAGGGGACCGAGATCGATGGTCTTCTCCCTGCTTGTGTAGGTGATGCCTTGATAGGCAAAGGCGACCAGCCCTAGCACGATGAGGACGATGCCCAACACCTGGTTTGTCTTCATGTGACTCTCGCGTGACGCAATCAGCCGATCTATCTCCGGCCTAGAGAACTCTCCGGCCCTGAATGATGTTGAGCAGCACCACGATGATGGCGATTACCAGCAGGACGTGAATGAATCCGCCCATTGTGTAACTGCTCACCAGCCCCAACAGCCAGAGCACGACCAGTATGACGGCGATTGTGTACAACATGATGATTCTCCCTTCGCGTTCCGCCGGATACATCCGCCGGGTCACGCGCGGCCCCGGCAGGCGGCGCTCGGCAAGCAGATGATAGTCTCGTCCGGGTCGCTGTTGGCCCACAATCCGCTCAGATGAGGGGATGGGCCACTTCGCCAGCATTTAGGCGCTGGAGGGGTCCCGTGTACGGTCAGCTCACTGCTCCATAAGAATCGTCGCCATCATGCCGCGGTCCTCGTGATCGAGGATGTGGCAATGTTGGACGGTCTTGCCCGCGAACTCCTCGAACTTCACCCGGAATCGCACTCGCGAGCCGGCCTTCACAACAACGATGTCCTGCCAGGCCCGCTCCGACGTGTTGTCCGGTCCCACCAACTGCACCGGGTTCGTGTGAATGTGCATCGGGTGGTCCATCGTCGTCCTGTTGACGTACTCCCACTCTTCGACCGAATCGAGGCGCACGCGCGTATCAATCCGCTCATGGTCGAATTCGCGGTCGTTGATCACAAATCGCATTCCCATGCCACCCAGGCGCATTCCCATTGCATCGCCGAGGTCAAACGTCCGCCGGATAGAGGCCGCCGGCAGCGCGGGCACGTCTATCAAGGTCTGCGGCACGTTCAAGCGACGCGTCGCGCGCCCCTGGTAGACGAGCGTCGCCAACTCGGTCGCCGGGGCCACACGGTCGCCGCGCATCATGGACCTTCCGCCCATGATGCCGCCCCGGCCCATCATGCCTGACCCGCCCATCATCCCCATCGACCCACGATCGTACGGAAGATTCATCAGCCGGTATGAACCGCTCCCACGCGTGCCCTGGATCAGCACATCCCGGCGTTCACCGGGCGCCAACACCAGATCGTCGACCGTCTGCGTCGTGGCGCGGGCTCCTCCATCCGTCGCAATGACGTGCATCGGGTGCTCGTCGACTGCGAGCCGGTAGAAGCGTGATACGGAGGCATTCAGCAGCCGCAGGCGCAACATGCCGTCCTGCTCGATGACGTACTGAGGAGTGCGCGTGCCGCTCACCGTGATCAACGACCCTTCGCGGCCCAGCATCATCGCGGACATGCCGGGATCGGCCGGGCGGCCGTCGGAGCGCAGTTCGAAGTCCTGCAGAATCAGCAGGTGCTCGTGTGCCGCGGCCACCTCGGGAATCCGATCCAACTCTCCGCGAACGATGAACGGCGCCGCGAGTCCCAGCGATACCTGCTTGGCGACAAGACCGTGCAGATGCGGATGTACCCAGAAGAGTCCCGCCGGGTGATTTGGCGGCACCCGAAAGGCGTAATCAAAGAATTCGCCCGCAGGAATCCGAAGAAAAACGTTGTCCGCCTTGCCATCGGGCGGGAGGTGGATGCCGTGAAAATGCAGATTCGTGGGTTCGGACAGTTCGTTGCGAAGGCGAAGGCGTACATCATCTCCCGCTCGCAATTCCAGGACCGGCCCGGGCACACGTCCGTTGAACGTGTACAGTCGGCCCCGCGTGCCGGCAAGTTCGACCCTCTGCTCCGACGAGGTGAGCTCGACGCTGAGCATGCCATTGGCCGCGACGAAGCGCTGGGGGGAATCTGTGAGCGTGGCGACGGGTGGGGCCGGGCCGCGATTCGAGAGGATGGCGGCCGTCGCCGCCGCAGCGCCCGCCACCGAACCGCCGATGATGAACGTCCGGCGTGTCATTCAATGGCCTCGAAACTTGCGGCGTCGAGACCGACAGAGAACCTCCGCCGATCCTGCTGCAAGGACCAAGTGTACAACCCCCCTTCGACCGACTGGGCGCACGAACAAAAGGCTCGGTTCGTTGAGAATGACTGGGGGTGTGCAATCCGGCCGAGCGACATCACACGCGCAGCGTCAGAGCCGGCAGGTCGAGACCGTCGACGACGGTCGTCCACATCTCGCCTGAACGGATCAGGCGAGATTCGGTCAGCGTACCGGAGCTGACGAGGTCTCCGGCGGCCAGCGGTTCCGCAGCCGGCTGCCGTGAGATCGCCGAGGCGAGCTCGCCCAGGCAAAGCACTGGGCTCCGAAGGGAATTCTTTCCCGATCCCTCTTCGACGAGCTGTCCATCCTTCAGCAGCTTGATCGTGAATGCCGACAGCTGATCGACGACCGCGGGAATCGTGTCAGCCTCCACGAGTTGCGGCTCTCCCACAATCAACGCCCGGTGGAAGCCGAAGGCCGCCACGAAGTCAGCCGGAGTGAACTTCCAGTCAGGATAGACGCAATCGATGATCTCGAACCCGAGCGCGAACCAATCGACGGCCGAAAGCACGGCACCCGGATCGCGTGCGTCGGCGCCGACCGGGCTCCTCATCCTGAAAACAATCTCGGGCTCGATCTTCGGCGAGTACATGTGGCCGATCGTCAGCGACGCAGCGTTATCTTCAGCGAACTGCACCGTGTCGTCGTACATGTGGGCCCAGACCAGGGTATCCAGCTTGAACACGCGCCAGAGAGCCTTGTTGGCAAAGCCGACTTTGACGCCGACGGTCGATCGTCCGCTGGCCCGGCGCAAGCGGACGAGCTCAGCTTCCACGGCGTACGCGGCCGGCAGATTGAAGTTCGCGTCCCTCGCGGTGGGCGGAGGCGTGGGGATATTGCGGCCACTCGAGTATGCGGCCATCAGCTCCTGGACGAGCGCGTGATTCGCCACTACTTTGCGACGGCCGGAACACCGACGGCCGCGCGACTGGGAGTCTTGGCGGCACGGAGCCCGACGGCGAGGCCGGCAGCGACGAGCGCCATCAGCGCGCTGCCGTAGAAGCCCATCGTCCAGCTCCCGGATTGCTCATACAGCAGCGCGCCGACCCAGCCGCCGATGATCGACGCCACGCCCTTGGCCGTGTAGAGCACGCTGTAGTTCGACGTGGCGGAGCGGGTGCCGAAGTAGTCGGCCGACATGGAGGGGAAGAGCGAGTAGATCTCACCCCACGTGAAGTAGACGAGCACCAGAGTGAACGCGAACCAGCCGCCGGATCGCTGTCCAAGTGCGACGACCAGGAACAGGCAGACGGCCTGCAGGACGAAGGCGGCGATCATCGTCGTCTCCCGCCCTATGCGATCCGAGACCCAGCCCCAGAAGATTCGGCTGGCGCCGTTGGCCAGGGGACTGAGCGTCGCGGCCAGCGTCAGCGCCCCTGCCGTGAGGCCCCACGACCGGGCCATCGGTCCGGCGTTGGCGGTGACGAGGAGCCCGCCGGTCGCCATCAGCACGAACATCGTGTACATGACGTAGAACTGCGGCGTCCGCAGCATCTCGAGCGTGGTGAAGTGGCGGCGGCCGACCTGCGACGCGCCTGCGGCGCCGGGTTTAGCCGCAGTCGCCGGCTCGGGAGGCGGATGCCGGAGGAACTGCGCCACTGCGACGATCACGAGTCCCTGAAAGAGCCCCGTTGCGATGAAGGCCGATTGGTATCCGCGCGAGGCGATCATCGACGAGATGAACGGGATGAACAGCGCGGTGCCGCCGCCGAAGCCGGCCGCCATGATGCCCGACGCCAGCCCGCGCCGGTCTTTGAACCACTTCAGCGCCGATCCGATGGAGCCGCTGTAGACGAACGCTGCTCCGGCTCCCGCCGTGCAGTACAGCACATACAGCATCGGCAGCGACGTCGCGTATCCCATACCAGCCCAACCCAGCCCGCACAAAAGACCGGCTGCGCTGATGAACCCGCGCGGCCCGAGCCGATCGATCAGCCATCCATCGAGCGGCTGCACCCACGTCTGAAACAGGATGAACAGAGTGAACGCGAACTGGATATCCGAAAGCCTCCACCCCGTGCCCGATTGAAGCGGCTGGACGAACAGGGTCCAGGCGTACTGCAGGTTCGCGATCATGATCATCGCGATCAAAGAGGCGCCGAGCTGAAACCAGCGTGTGTTGATGTTCACCGAACCACCTCTTCAATCCGTGGGGCCGCGGGCTGACCCCGGTGCTCGCCCAGAAGCTTCGCGCAGGCGTAGACAGCCTGGGTCGCCGGCATGGCGACGCCCACACGCTGGCCCAGTTCGATCACGGCGCCGACGACGGCCTCGAGTTCCATCGGACGGCCCGCCTCGTAATCCTGCAGCATCGACGTTTTGTGCGCGCCCACTTTTTCCGCGCCGGCCATGCGCTGATCGATCGAGATGGGGAGCTCGATGCCCAGCTTCGCGGCCACAGCTTCGGTTTCGGTCATGATGGTCCGAATCAGACGCGAGACCTCCCCATGGCGCGCGAGCTCTTCGAGTGTTCCACGAGTGAGCGCACTGACTGGATTGAACGCCACGTTGCCGAGCAGCTTCACCCAGATCTCCTGACGAATGCGCGTCGTGATCGGGCATCTGAAGCCGGCCGAAATGAGCGCTTCGGCGATGGCGCGTGCCCGATCGGTGCGCGTGCCGTCGGGCTCGCCGAAGCTGATTCGATTGCCCTCGGTGTGCCGGATCACGCCCGGCTCCACGACGTCGCTGGCAAAGTAGGCCAGCGATCCGACGATGCGGCGCGGTTCGATGGCGTCTGCGATGACCCCGCCCGGGTCGACGCGCTCGAGCCTCAGCCCGTCGAGCTCACCTCCAAGTCCCTGGAAGTACCACCACGGGATGCCGTTCTGCGTGCTGACCACAACCGTATCTGGACGGTAAAGCACGCGCAGCTGCGGCGCCAGGGGAGTCAGGCTGTGAGCCTTGACACCGAGGAACACGACGTCGGCGGTGCCGATGTCGGCGAGATCGCCGGACACGCGCGGCCTGGCGTCGAAGTCGCCGTCAGGGCTCGTCACCCGCACGCCGCGCTCCTGCATCGCCCGCAAGTGCGGCCCGCGGGCGAACAGGACGACGTCCGCGCCGGTCCGGGCCAGCCGGGCGCCGATATATCCCCCGATCGCGCCGGCGCCGGCGATGACGATTCTCACGACGTCTTCGAAAACGCCTCGGCCACGACGCGCCGCTGAATCTTGCCGGTGGCCGTGCGGGGGATCGCGTCCGTAATGTGAATCTGCTTGGGCCTCTTGAAGTCGGACAGGTGTTCCTTGCAGTAGGCCAGCAGCTCCGGTTCGGTCGCCGGTGTTCGCAGAACCACGGCGGCGGCCACTTCCTCGCCCCAGGTGGGGTGAGGGAAGCCGAAACACACGGCTTCGGCGATCGCCGGGTGGGAAAGCAGCAGCTCGTCGATTTCGCGGGGCGAGATCTTCTCGCCCCCGCGATTGATCAGCTCCTTCAGCCGGCCCGTGAGCATCAGGTAGCCGTCCGGGTCCAGAAAACCCTGGTCACCCGTGCGGAACCACCCATCCACGAACGACGTGGCGTTCGCCTCGGGGTTGTTTTCGTATCCGGTGATCACGTTCGGACCTTGGATGACGACTTCGCCCCGTTCACCCGCCGCGAGATGATGACCGTCGCCGTCCATGATGCTGATGCGCACCTCGGTGCCCGGGCCGACCGATCCTGGCTTGCGCGCGCCGGGCGGCAGCGGATTGGAGGCCATCTGGTGCGCGGCTTCTGTCATCCCGTACGCTTCCAGCACCGGCGCGCCGAAGGCCGATTCCAGATCGTGCATGACCGGCGGCGGAAGCGACGCGCTGCACGACCGGATGAAGCGCAGCTTCTCGGCGCCGGCGGGGCGGGCCGCGCCCGGTTCCACGCGCGCCAGGAGCAACTGGTGCAGGGTCGGCACGGCGGAATACCAGGTCACGCCGTAATCGCGCGCAACACGCCAGAACGACAGCGGGTTGAATTTGCCGGGCACGACGATGGTGCCGCCCGTCGCGAGCGTGGCGAGCGTCGAGGCCACGAGCCCGTGGACGTGAAACAGCGGCATCACGCACAACGACACATCGTCGGCGGTGAGCGCGTAGCTGCGCGCCACGTTCCCGGTCGAGATTGTGAGGTTGGCGTGCGACAGCGGCACGCGCTTCGGCCGCCCGGTGCTCCCGCTCGTATGCAGGATCAGCGCGACATCGTTCGCGGTCGGCGGATCGAGGGGGGCGCGCCGCGGCGCGCCGTCGAGGCTGACGACACCGGCGGGATCCATCGACACGGTCAAGATGGGTACCCGGCCGGCGGCCGCCCGCCGCGCCTCTTCGGCGCCCTCGGGGGGGAGCAGCAGCACGCGCGCCCGCGTGTCTTCCAGGTAGAAGCGGAACTCGTCCTCCTTGTATGCCGGATTGAGCGGTGCGGCGGTGCCGGCCATGGAGGCCGCGAGAAAGCCGACGATCGTCGGCAGACCGTTGGGAAGCGCGATGCCGACGCGATCACCGCGTACGATACCGGCGGCAGCGAGCCCGTCTGCCACAGCCTCCACCTGATCGCGCAGCGAACCGTACGTGACGCGAATGTTCTGCTCGGGGAGGACGATGGCCGTCTGGTTCGCGGGAATCGGTCGCAACAGGTCGACGAGCGTCGTGGGGGTGGCCATGAGCGCTACACTGTCGCTCAGTCGGTTTGAATCGTCAACCACAGATTCCGCCGAGCGGCGGGCCCTCGGCGGCCCGCCCAACCTCTGCTGCCTCAAGGGGTTGAGGCCGCGCCACGGTGCCGGCGCCCACCGCTTAGCCTCTTTAGTCTATAGGCATGATAGACTATGCGCCGTGCTCTCGCGGAAGTCGAAGTACGGGTTGAAGGCGCTGCTGCAGCTCGCGATGGAAACTGGCGGCGAGCCGGTGTTGATTTCGGAGCTGGCGGCCCGCGAGGCGATCCCGAAGAAGTTCCTGGAGGCGATTCTGCTCGAGCTGAAGCGCTGCGGTGTGGTCGAGAGCAGAAAAGGGAAAGGTGGGGGCTACTTCCTGCGCCGCCGGCCCTCCGAGATCACCTTCGGTGAAGTCATCCGCGCGCTGGACGGTCCACTCGCGGCCGTCCCGTGCGTCAGCAAGATGGCGTACATGAAGTGCACTGAGTGCGTCGACGAGGCGACGTGCGGCGTGCGGATCGCGATGAAGGAAGTGCGCGACGCGACCGCCCGGATCCTCGACAACACGACGCTGGCCGACGTGAACAGGAAAGTGACACGCAAACGAGGTCGACGAAAATCGCTGACCGGGGCCTCCGCCCCCAACCTCTGATCCCTGACCTCTGATCCCTAACCTCTGACCTCTGACCCCTTACCTCCATGTCTTTTCCCCCCACCGCGCCCCGCTCCCTCGCACCGACGCGCTGTCGATGCGCGTGTAGGCGGCCGGCGACGGCCAGGTTGAGGGGTCTCGAGGCTTTCAGGTAACGATCCCGCTTCTCCACCTGCCGACCGCCGGCGACATCTGCTGTCCAGTTGTTCCCGATGTCGACTTAGCACGACGTGCGCCATGCCTGGCGTGGGCGCGGTCGGGGAGAAGCTCAATGGTTCCGTTCAGATTGAAAGTGGCTGTCGGCGCGCTCCTGACTCTCATGCATCCCGCGCTGACGTTCGGGCAGAGCGGTTCGGCGACGGTCGCCGTGCACGATTCGTCGGGTGCGGCGATACCGGGTGCGACGGTGCGCATCATCAACGAGGAAACCGCGGCAATCGTCGAAGGGGTGACCGACGCGCAGGGTGTGTCTCGCGCCGACGCGCTGCCCCCCGGACAGTACCGCGTCGAAGCAGTGCTCGATGGATTCGAAACGGCGGGGCAACCGGTGGCGGCGGTCAGGGGCAATGAGACGGTGGCGATAGAGGTGACGCTGACGCCGTCGCGGGTCACGGAGTCGGTCATCGTGACCGCGAGGCGCATCGAGGAGACGATCCAGGAAGTACCGATCCCCGTGTCGGTGCTGAGCGGCGATCTGGTGGCCGACAGCGGCGCGTTCAACGTCAACCGGCTGAAGGAGATGATCCCGACGGTGCAGTTCTACTCGTCGAATCCGCGCAACTCGTCGGTCAACATCCGTGGCCTCGGCGCCCCGTTCGGCCTCACCAACGACGGGATCGAGTCGGGGGTCGGCCTCTATATCGACGGGGCGTACTTCGCGCGACCCGCCGCCGCAACGCTGGACTTCCTCGATGTCGAGCGGGTCGAGGTGCTGCGCGGCCCGCAGGGGACGCTCTTCGGCAAGAACACGACCGCCGGCGCCATCAACGTCACCACCCGAAAGCCCGCGTTCACCCCGGCCGGCGACGTCGAGCTCAATTACGGCAGCCTGGGACTCGTGCAGGCGAGGACGTCGGTGACGGGTCCACTCTTGCCCAAAGTGGCTGGACGGCTCTCGTTTTCGGGGACCACTCGCGGCGGCTTCATCGACAACACGGTCGCGAACATCGATCTGAACGGCCTGAACAATCTCGGGCTGCGAGGTCAGCTGCTGTTCGCGCCCTCTGACCGGATGGCCGTTATCGTGGCCGCGGATACCACGCGTCAGCGTCCCGACGGCCACGCCCAGGTGGTGGCCGGCGTGGCCCCCACGCTTCGGCCGGCCAGCCGCCAGTATCCGCAGATCGCCGCCGATCTCGATTACACGCCGCCCAGTTTCAACGCGTTCGACCGTCTGACGGACACCGACACGCCCTGGCGGTCGTATCAGGATCTCGGCGGCGCGTCGGTGACGCTCGACCGGCGGATTGGCGCGGGCGGCCTGACGTCGATCACCGGCTGGCGCTATTGGAAATGGCGGCCGTCGAACGACCGCGACTTCATCGGCCTGCCGGTGACGACCATCTCGGCGGCGCCGTCGGATCAGCAGCAGTGGTCGCAGGAGGTTCGCTACGCAGGATCGCTGACGCCGTCGATGAATCTCGTCGTCGGCGGTTTCGGGTTCTATCAGACGCTCGAACCGGCGCCGTACCACACGCAGGAACAGGGCTCGGCCGCGGCGCGGTTTCTGCTGGCACCGACGCCGGCGGCGGCGACGCCAGGCCTGCTCGATGGATACGGGCAGCACATCCAGTTTGGGTTCGATACGTTGAGCGCGGCGCTGTTCGGACAGCTCGAGTGGGCCGTCAACGATCGCGTACGGGTGCTCCCCGGCCTCAGAGTGAACTACGACCGGAAGGATCTGGACTACGACCAGCAGGTCTACGGCGGCCTGCAGACGACCGATCCGGTGCTCATCGCGCTGCAGCGTTCGGTTCTGTCTCCGCTCACGTACCAGGCGAACGTCGACGACACGAACGTCTCCGGCAAGGTGACGGCCGCATACCGCATCAACGCACAGGTCAACGCGTATGGGACGGTTGCGACCGGGTTCAAATCCGTTGGCCTCAACCTGGGCGGCGTTCCGACCGATGCCCTGGGCCGGCCTATTACATCCGCGGCCGTCGTCAAGCCCGAGGACGTGCGTCACTTCGAGGCGGGGATCAAAACCGAGCCGTTTTCCGGCGTCATGGCCAACCTCACGTTCTTCAACACGGGGATCAAGGACTACCAGACGCAGGTCGTCAACGATCAGGTCGGCGTGCTCCGCGGATACCTCGCAAACGCTGAAAAGGTTCGTGTCCGTGGCGTGGAGTTCGACGGCAGTGCCAGAGTGACAAACAGGCTGTCGTTCTACGGTGCCGTTGCCTACACGGATGGCAGGTACATCTCGTTCCCCGACGCGCCGCCTCCGCTCGAGGAAACGGGCGGACCGCAGGGGAAGGACATCTCCGGTTCGGTTCTCCCCGGTATTTCAAAGTGGGCGCTGTCTCTTGGCGGCGAGTACGTCAATCCGGCGCATCTCCTTGGACAGGACGGTGAGGTGTTCGGCGCCTTCGACACGAGCTATCGTTCCGAGTTCTCCTCCAGTCCGAGCGTGTCGGAGTACCTGATGATTGAGGGCTATCCTCTGGTGAACCTCCGCACCGGCTTCCGGTGGGCGGGAGGCTGGATGCTGTCGTTCTGGACCCGCAACGTCCTGGACCACGACTATTTCGAGCTGCTGTCAGCTCAACCTGGAAACTCAGGCCTCTATGTCGGCTTGCCCGGAGAACCGAGGACTGCTGGCGTAACCCTGCGGCTCGGGTTCTAGCTCGTGCGTTCCGACGGGAGTGTCGTGAACGGCAAAGGCAAGACGCCGTTCGGCCTCGAACGGCTCCACTCGGCGTCGAGTCTGTTGTTCGTGGATCGTGCCGCCCCCACCGCGCTCGTCCCGAACCGCGGTCTGGGCATACAGGTGCTCGGGGATATCTCAGGGGGGACGTGTGTGATGCTGTGTCGTTTGGCTCGAGCCGGACTGGAGAATGGACGATGAAGATCCACAGAGACATGGCCGTGCTCGGTGTGGCGTTGTCGCTTGTGGCGGCCGCATGCGGCGGCCCATCGGGCGGGAGCGGTGCTGGCGACCGGCCGGTCGCGCTGCTGAACGTGTCGTACGATCCGACGCGCGAGTTGTATCAGGAGGTCAACGCCGCGTTCGTCAAACAATGGGAGTCGAAATCGAAGCAGCCGCTCACCATCCAGCAATCCCATGGAGGCGCCGGCGCCCAGACGCGGGCCGTCATCGACGGTCTGGAAGCCGACGTGGTGACGCTGGCGCTCGCCTACGACGTCGACGCCATTGCAGCGTCTGGACTGCTCGACGCCGGATGGCAGAGTCGCCTGCCGGAGAACAGCGCTCCTTACACGTCGACCATCGTGTTTCTCGTTCGTAAGGGCAACCCGAAAGGCGTCAAAGACTGGAGCGACCTCGTCAAGCCGGGCATCGGCGTCATCACGCCGAACCCAAAAACCTCAGGCGGCGCCCGCTGGAACTATCTGGCCGCCTGGGAGTACGCGAAGCGGCTGCCTGGAGGAACCGACGCGACCGCGCAGGACTTCGTGGGCAGGCTCTACGGCAACGTGCCGGTGCTCGACTCCGGCGCACGCGGCGCGACGACGACCTTCGTCCAACGGGGCATCGGGGACGTCCTGCTCACCTGGGAGAACGAGGCGTACCTCGCGCTCGCCGAAACGCAGGACCAAATCGAAATCGTCGTCCCGTCGATCAGCATCCTGGCCGAACCGCCAGTCGCCGTTGTCGATCAGGTGGTCGACCGCAAGGGCACGCGAGCGGTCGCCGAAGCGTATCTCCAGTTCCTGTACACGCCCGAAGCTCAGGAGATCGCGGCGAAGAACCACTATAGGCCGCGGGACGAGGCCGTCGCCGCAAAGTACAGCTCGACCTTTGCTGCCGTGACGCTCTTCACGATCGACGAAGCGTTCGGAGGGTGGCAGAGAGCCCAGAAGGCGCATTTTGCCGACGGCGGCACCTTCGACCAGATTTACAAACCCGGCGGCCGGTAGAATAGCGCGGCCTGTTGTTCATGTCTGTTTGGCAACGGAAGAAAAGCGTACTGCCGGGCTTCCGGTTGACGATGGGGTACACCGTGTTCTACCTGTGCCTCATCGTGTTGATCCCGCTGTTGACGCTGCCGGCAAGGACGGCGTCGCTCAGCTGGGACGCGTTCTGGACGACGATTGCCGATCCGCGCGTGACCGCGTCGTACCGCCTCAGCGTCGGCGCCGCGGTCATCGCGGCCGCGATCAACGCGGTCTTCGGCTTCCTCGTCGCCTGGGTGCTCGTCCGCTATGACTTTCCCGGACGCCGGCTCGTCGATGCCCTGGTCGATCTGCCGTTTGCGCTGCCGACCGCCGTGGCCGGCATCACGCTGACGGCGCTTTATGCGCCGACCGGGACGCTCGGCTCGATCGTGGAGCCTTACGGGTTGAAGGTCGCCTTCACGCGCGTCGGTGTCACCGTCGCGCTCGTCTTCATCGGCTTGCCTTTCGTCGTCAGAACACTCCAGCCCGTCATCGAGGACCTGGATCCAGAGGTGGAAGAGGCGGCGACGAGCCTTGGCGCGAGCCGGCTGAAAGTGATCACGCACGTCATCCTTCCGTACTTGTATCCGGCGTGGCTGACCGGTTTCGCGCTCGCGTTCGCGCGGGCCGTGGGCGAATACGGATCGGTGGTGTTCATAGCCGGCAATCTGCCGATGCAGACCGAGATCACGCCGCTTTTGATCATCACGAAGCTCGAACAGTTCGATTACGCCGGCGCGACGGCGATTGCGCTCGTCCTGCTGCTGCTGTCGTTCACCCTGCTCCTGGCCATCAACATGCTGCAAGGCTGGAGCTCGAGGCAGCTCTCGGGCTGACGCGTCACATGGCCGGATATGCCCACGCACGAAGCCGCCCTGGCCATGCCGTCCGGCGCGGACACCTGACCGAGCCCGCCGGCGTCCGGTGGGGTCTGACGGCCGTTGCGTTGCTTTTCCTGTTGGTGTTTCTCGTGATGCCGCTTTTCACGGTCTTCAGCGAAGCGCTGTCGCGGGGGGTCGGTGTCTACCTGACAGCGATTGCCGAGCCAAATGCAATCGCCGCGCTCAAGCTGACGCTGCTGGCTGCGGCCATTGCCGTTCCGGCCAATCTCGTGTTCGGTCTGTGCGCCGGGTGGGCGATCGCCAAGTTCGATTTTCCGGGCAAGAACCTGTTGATCACCCTCATCGATCTGCCGTTTGCCGTCTCTCCCGTCATTTCGGGCATGGTCTTCGTCCTCCTGTTCGGGCGCCAGGGCTTCCTCGGCCCCTGGGCGTCCGAGCACGGCATCCGCGTCGTTTTTGCAGTGCCAGGGATTGTGCTGGCGACGATCTTCGTGTCGTTTCCGTTCATCGCTCGCGAGATCATTCCGGTCATGGAGGCGATGGGGAAAGAAGAAGAGGAAGCGGCACAGGTGCTCGGCGCCGGTGGCTTCCAGACGTTCTTTCGCGTCACGCTGCCGAACATCAAGTGGGGGCTGCTCTACGGCGTCATCCTGTGCAATGCGCGGGCGATGGGGGAATTCGGCGCCGTGTCCGTCGTGTCCGGCAAGATCCGCGGCCTGACGAATACGCTGCCGCTCCACGTGGAGATTCTCTACAACGAGTACAACTTTCAGGCGGCATTCGCCGTCGCGTCGCTGCTGGCGATGCTGGCGCTGGTGACGCTGGTGCTCAAGACGATTGCAGGGCGCCGGTTGGAGCTCGATGTCCGCCTGAAGCCGGGCGCGACACCAGAGGACGCACGCTAACCACATGGCTATCGAGGTCAGAAACGTCAGCAAGCGCTTCGGCAGCTTCGTCGCCCTCGACAACGTCGGCTTCACCGTCCCTCCGGGGCAGCTCGTCGCCCTGCTCGGGCCTTCCGGCGGCGGCAAGACGACGATGCTGCGGATTATCGCGGGGCTCGAGGCCGCCGATTCCGGAACCGTGCTGCTCGAAGGGGAGGACGCCAGCGAGCGCAGCGCCCGGGATCGTGGCGTCGGCTTCGTCTTTCAGCACTACGCGCTGTTTCGCCACATGACGGTGTTCGAGAACGTCGCCTTCGGCCTTCGCGTCCGTCCTCGTCAGACACGTCCATCGGCCGACGAGATCCGCCGCAAGGTGCACGACCTGCTCAAGCTCGTCCAGCTCGATTTCCTGGCCGATCGCCTGCCGTCACAACTCTCGGGGGGCCAGCGGCAGCGCATCGCGCTGGCCCGCGCGCTGGCGGTCGAGCCCAAGGTGCTGCTGCTCGACGAGCCGTTCGGTGCGCTGGATGCCAACGTGCGGCGCGATCTGCGACGCTGGCTGAGGCGGCTGCACGACGAGATTCACCTGACGAGCGTGTTCGTGACCCACGATCAGGAAGAGGCGATCGAGCTGGCGGACCGTGTCGTGATCATCAATCATGGAATCGTCGAGCAGGACGGCACGGTCGAGGAGGTGGTGGAGCGCCCGGCCAATCCGTTCGTCATGAACTTCTTCGGCACCGTCAACGTGTTTCGCGATCGCGCGAACCCGGGTCGCGCGGCTTACGCGCGGCCGCACGAAACCGACGTCAGCCGCGCGCGGACGAACGGGAGTCAGTCTGCGACGCTGGACGACATCCGGATCGTCGGCGCCGTTGTTCGTCTGGTGCTGTTGAACGACGAGGGAGCGCCCATCCACGTCGAGATGACCCGCGAGCGCTTCGACACGCTCGCGTTCCGTAAAGGGGAGCCGCTGCACGTGATGCCGAGCAACCCGCGGATATTCCACGAGCCGTGACGATGTCTCCCGGGGCGCCCCGCGTCCGCTTCGCACCGTCGCCGACCGGGTACCTGCATGTGGGCGGGGCCCGCACCGCGCTCTTCAACTGGCTGTTCGCGCGCCGTCAGGGGGGCGTGTTCGTGCTGCGGATCGAGGACACCGACGCCGAGCGATCGTCCGCCGAGATGGTCGACGGGATTCTCGACGGCCTGCGGTGGCTCGGGCTCGACTGGGACGAAGGCCCGCTGGTCGGCGGACCTCATGCGCCCTACTTTCAGTCCGAGCGCTTCGACCGACACCGGGCGACGGCCGAACGGCTCGTGACGCAGGGGTCCGCGTACTACTGCTACTGCACGCCAGAGGAGTTGAAGGCGAAGCGCGACGCCGCAGGGAGTGACGGGCCGGGTGGAGCGTGGCGGTACGATCGCACCTGCTGGCGGCTTGGCGCGGGGGAGATCGGCGAGCGGGAGCGCCGACGTGTCCCGCGAGCCGTGAGGTTCAAGGTGCCGGACGGCCCCGAAGGATCCACGCGCTTCGAGGATCTCGTGCACGGGCCGATCGAGGTCGACGCGGCTCACATCGAAGACTTCGTGATCGTCCGATCAGACGGCCACCCGACCTATCACCTTTCGGTTGTGTCCGACGACATCGAGATGGCCATCACGCATGTCGTGCGCGGTGACGATCACATTTCCAACACGCCGAAGCACATCCTGTTGTACCGCGCGCTCGGTGCCGACGTTCCGCGGTTCGCGCACGTCCCGCTGATACTTGGTCCCGACAGGAAACGGCTCAGCAAGCGGCACGGCGCCACCTCGGTGATGGAGTACGCGCGCCACGGCTTTCTGCCCGAGGCGATGGTGAATTTCCTGGCGCTGCTCGGGTGGTCGCCGGGCGCGGGCGATCGTGAGCTGTTCAGAAAGGATGAGCTCGTCGGCGTCTTTGCGCTCGAGGGCATCAGCGGGGGCAACGCGATCTTCAATCCCGAAAAGCTCGACTGGTTCAACCAGCAGCACCTCGCGACGCTCGCGCCTGATGAGCTCGCTCGCCGGCTGAAGCCGTCTTTCGAGGCGGCCGGACTCTGGACGGAGGCCTACCTCGAGGAACGACACGCGTGGTTCTTCGCGGTGGTCGAGCTTCTGAAGCCGCGCGTCAAGACGCTCGGCGAGTTCGCGGAGCAGGGAAAATTCTTCTTCAGTGATGCGATTGAATACGACCCCGATGCCGCCGCGAAGCACCTCCACGGAATGGGCGATCACCTGGCCGCGCTGGATGTCGCGTTCGCGGAGCTGCCCGCGTTCGATCCGGCGTCGATCGAAGCCGCGCTGCGGCGTGTGGCGGAGACGCGAGGTGTGAAGGCCGCTTCGCTCATTCATGCCTCGCGCGTCGCAGTCACGGGACGCGCGGTGAGCCCGGGACTCTTCGAGGTGCTCGCGCTGCTCGGCCGTATGCGCGTGCGCGAGCGGTTTCTGGCCGCGTCGAAGCTCGCCGCGGCGCGCTCCGCCTGATCGAGCCGCCGATTCGCATTCCCGACAACTTACTGGTTACGGACCGCTTACGGGCGCAGGGAAACCATTTTCCCAGCGCGCCATCGCCGGTACGGAATCGCTTTTCCTAAGTGCTTCTGCCGCAGGACGTTAGAGCCTCCGCTCGTGGCACATCGGTTGCAGCCCAAGTGTTGACCGCGCTGCGCGGTGCAGAAAGCGCAGCGTAAGGCTGAGGTGAGACCCCGGGCCGCTGCCCGGTGAGGAGGGCACGGTGGCAACAGAGGATCGTGGATTTGCGTCGATGGAGCGGAACAAACAGCGAGAGATCGCGAGCAAGGGCGGCAAGGCGGCCCACCAGAAGGGTACGGCGCACGAGTGGACGAGCGAGGAAGCGCGTGAGGCCGGACGCAAGGGTGGGATGGCGAGCCATCGCCGCAAGCAGGAACAGCAGGGTGAGACCACGAGCGACGAGAGCCGCGACGAGAGCAACAGCGATCACGGCGGGCAGATGTCGGGCCACGACGAGATGCGCTGACGCGGTCACGCGTGCATCGTGATCAGGCCGACCAGGACCAGCGACGCGCTTGCCGCTCGTGAATGCGAGCGACTATAATCGACAGTTCCGTCCCTTCGGAGCGCGCCGGCTGGTACTGGGAGGTCGTCCAACGGTAGGACACGTGGCTCTGGACCACGGTATCGGGGTTCGAATCCCTGCCTCCCAGCCAACTATCTCGTTCTAGCCATTCACGTTAGGCATTTCACCCCTTCGGCGTCTCCAAACTGTCTCCAACTGCGCGCAACGTCGCGCGGTTTTCGAGCAGCCGGATCGTTGCGTCGAGGGCCGCCGGACTCAGGTGCGAGTACCGCTGCGTCATCGCGAGGCTCTGATGCCCGACGAGCTCCTGCACACCTCGCATCGGTGCGCCCTGCATCGCCAGGTGCGAGCAGAACGTGTGACGCAGGATGTGAACGCCGGTCGGCACCTTCGCGCGCTTGGCCGCATAGCGAACACGTGACCAGGCGCCCTGCCGGGTGATCGGCGTACCGTCGTCCTTGCACAGGACGCGACGGCTGCGGAGATGCCGCTGCTGGCGGATTGCCGCCGCCAACCGTTCCGTCATCCCAACGAACCGAATGCGCCCGTTCTTTGGCGCCGTCAGTTCACCGCACCAGTCGGAGTGCCGTACCCGAATCTGCCGTCTTTCGAGATCGACGTCGGCCCATTCAAGTGCGACGATCTCGCCCGCCCGCAACCCAGCTTCGCCTCCGAGGAGTGCGATGACGTAGCTGCGCGGGTCGATCGTTTGCGCCGCTTTCAGCAAACGCTCGTAGTCATCGAAGTCGTGGAAAGCCGCGTCGGTTCGCGGAACTCGCACCAGCCGGATCGAACAGGGCATCTTGTCCAGCACACCCCACTCGACCGCCTGCTTCAACAGCACGTTGAGCACGCTCAGGACGTTGTTGATCGTCTTCGGTGACTTGTCGTGCAGTCGCAGCTTGAGTCGCTGCACTTGCTCGTTGCTGACGGTGTCGAGCGTTCGTGAGCCGAGTTCTGGGACCAGGTGCAACCGGAGAATCGACTCTTTCGCCGCAACACCACTCGGCTTCTGGCGATTCGCTCGCGCGTAGCCTTCGATGAAACGCGGAGCAAACGCTTCGAGTGTAGGTACCTCCTTTCGGATCTTCGGGCCGGTGAGCAGGAGTTCGCGCTCGCGGCGCTCGCCCCACTCTCTCGCGGTCGTTTTCGAGTAGCTCGCGCTCAGCTTTCGCCGTTCACGATGCCGATCCCCCGTGGCGAGCAGGACGTTGATGTCGACGTCCCAGCCGCCGCGAGGGTGTCTTCTGATGTTCACGCTCATCGCCTCACTCCTTCGGCGATGGCGCGCGCTTCTGGTCCAGCCAGTCTAGCAAATCATCGGCGCGCAGGAGGACTCGCCGGCGAAGGCGAATCACGCCTGGGAGTTGCCGGCGCTCGATCATCGCGTAGATGGCGCGGCGTGTTGTGCGGAGAAGATCGGCCGCTTCGTCCACGGTGAGCAGAACGGGCAACGTGCCTCTCATGACACGACCTCCGCGCGGTCTCCACTCCGTCCGACCCGGACCTCCGGCGCATGCCGCTCGAGCCACGCGTCGATCCATTGGGGCCTCACGAGAATCTTTCGTCGTCCGCCAACATGCGCGTGCCGAAGCTCGCCTCGTTCGCATGCGGTATAGATCGTGTCCCGGCTCAGGCCCGCGTACGCCGCCGCCTCTGCCACCGACAACCAAGGCTTCATGGCGACCTCCCGACGCGTGCACGCGTCACCGCATGCACGCTGAAGAAATTGTCCGAGGAGTTGGCGCGCTGAGCGCGCTGACCTGAAGCCAGCGCGCCCTGGATCAGAAGCGCTGATGAGGGTCTAAGACCGACATCGGGGACCGAGGGGCTGAGCCCGACGGTTGCTCGCAGCGATTCAACGATCAGTGCGAGTCGAAGCGTTCAACGTGCACCCTGATGTTGGTGGTGCTGTCCTCACGATCACCAACCGTGCAACTTTATGACGCCTCGGCGACTGAGGATCGGCGTGCGCATCGCCGATCGTTTCCCTGCTCGTCGCAGGGTAGCTGTTGATTGAGGCCCTGAGGGCGACGATCAACGGCTACCTCCGCGTCGGTGACCGAAAGCGGAGGGTGGTGCGTCGCAGCACCGTCGAATACGAACAGACTAGCGCCGCTCGCTCCGATCGTCAACGGGCAAAATCGCGAAAAAAGAACCTCAATAGGCGGGTGAAACGCACGTGTCCGGAAACGATCGAACATGTGTGAGCGCTTCTCAAGACCGTCCGATGGATCGATGAATGCGCCGTCTGTTCCGGACCGAAAGAGCATGCGACGGCCATCACGTAATTGCCCGCCGATCATCTGCGCGCAGGCACCGTCAAGGCCCCAGGGCCGCGCGTACGCGCGGGCGGAGCGAAGCGCAGCGCCTTGCACGGTGCCGAGCACAGATGCAGCATCGTCGTCGTGATGGCCGACGGCATTGACGCAACGCCAGATGTGATCACCTCACGATGGTCGCAGGTGGACGTCGAATGCGACCGCGCGAGCCACCATTTCCAGGACGACAACTGGCCGCCACGCACGCGCCGAATGTGACCTGGTGGCGGGCAACATTTTCCGGGACAAACCGGACCGGATTGCCCGGAAGATCTGAGTCGCAATCGAGCGCGTTCGATGCGGCAAACACGCGGCGCTTCTCGCGGTCGAACATGCTGTGTCCGACAACTTGAAGGGACAGTGACAGCCATGGCGTGAGCGACTCCTTCGGACAGGCGCGGGGCCACTTCGGGCGCGCGCACCGGGGTCGCTCACGCCATGGTTTCCTCCCCCCACTGCGACACCGACGCCGGCAGCGGGCGGCAAAGAGCGCCGCCCGTGTCAGGAATGTTCCGTGCGCCACACGACGAAGTCTCTGAGCACGAACGGGATACTGGCCGCCGCAAACTGCGCGCGTCACGACGCTCGCTGGCGGACAGAGAGACGCCGGCCTCAATGATCGGGGACGACCTCATTTTCCGGAGGTCGGCCCCGAGGTCGTCCTCATCTGTAGGTTGTCAGGCGACGTCAACCAGGGGAGAGAGATGAAGGTACTGACGCGAGAGCTCGACGCACTCGACGCGGCCATGATCGCGCTCGAGCGCGTCGGCAAGCGTGGTCGAGCCAGCCATCCACAGCGTGTTTGTCGGGTCTTCGAGCCACTGGCGGTACAGGGCTCTGAATCTAGGTGCGCCGAAGTTCTTCGACGTGGTCAGGTAGCGTTCGTCCGCCGGCCCGGCTCCCGGTTCGGACAGGCGTTTCCGCTCAGGGAAAAGCCACTCGAGAACCTGAACGTTCGCGGGTTCCAGACGCATGCCCAGGTGGTCGCGCGCGGCGTGCTGGTAGACCAGCCGCGCCTTCCAAAGCGGTCGTGGAAAGAGCAGCCGAATCGTCCACCGGAAGAGCACACGGAGGAGGGGCACGTGCCGCAAAAGGAACAGCCGGAAGTCCATCGGTGACCGCCTCGTTACCAGGTAGACGAAGGCGTGATGATCAAGGCCCGGCAGCACTCCAATCGGAAGCTTGTCTGGGAAGTACCGCACGGTCCTCTCGGGGCCGTCGCCGAACGTCAGGTGCGGGTATTCCCGGGCGTCGAGTCGGCTCTCCAAGTGACGTATGAAATGTCGCCGCTTGTCGCGGGCCGGACCAAGCCAGGTGCAGGCTGGCTCGCCGAGCACCGCATCAAGGAGCATCACGCGCTCGATCATCCGGCCAGGGGCGGCCGGTTTCCTGAAGCGGTTGTCAGGCTCGCCTACGGCCGCCCAGAGCGGCTTGTAGTGGACGTGAAACATCCGACCGCGATGGAGCTTCCCCGTCGCGATCGGCGTTGCGAATCGTCGTTCGACGAGCGTCCTGATGAAGTCGGTGCTCTTCTGGCCATGGACGATGCCGGCAAAGGCACAGTACTGGCGCTCGACAAAGACACCGGAGTGCAGCAGCACGTTCACGAGAAACCGCGCCTGGCGCTCAGTGAAGCCGAAGGGCGCGATCGCGTTGAGGCGCTCGGCGTTCGCGATGTCGATCGTCCATCGGTCCGGCGGAGGCGGCAAGTTCATGCCAGCAGCTCCTCTGCCAATTTCGGATGTCGCGAACCTCCTCGCCTGCCGGTGCTCGCGCATCCGCCGACCATGCCGCCGATCGCTCGATAGCAGCTGAAGCCCGACCTGGCGACGGCACAGGCATGGGCACCACGGTAGTTGCCGGTCACTACCTCCAGGTCCTCGTGTCGCGACCGCCCGTCGCGGTCCTCATACTCGATGCGCGCGTCGGGGAAGTGAACGTGTCCGTCGTCGTACGGCAGGTCGTGCTCGCGAGCCCACCTGGCGATCTCCTCAGGCTCGCGATCGGGCCGGCCATCGCAGTCGTTCTTTCCTCGATTGCGCTCGTGGAGGAACCGCTGATAGTCGCGCTTGAGTTCGTAGTCGAGGACGACACGGTGGACGCTGCCACCTTGTTCCCTCAGTCGCTCCTCTGCACGCTTGTAGGCTCGATAGACCTTGGTGTCGTGCGTCAGCTCGCGAGGCTTTCTAACGCCGGCGTAGAAGGCCTGGCGAGGCTGGTGGCTACGATCATCGCGCTCGTAGCGATTGGCTTCCAGGAGGTCGCGCCCGCGATCGCTGAGCGTCACGGCACGGTCGTCGGAACTGAGCGGCGACGTGCGAATCAGACCTTCGTTCGCAAGGTGCTTGAGGCTTCGCCTGGAACTCTGGGGGTCTTCACGCAAGTCATGAAGATCGCTCTCGGCGACTACACGAAACGCGCCGATCGTCGCCAGCGTGCGGCTCTCGGCGCCGTCGATCTCGTAGACGCGGTCGCGCTCTCGGACCGGTCGACGTTCATGTCCGCGCGGCAGGTCGAGATCCTTCGTGAACACGTCGCCTGAGACATGTTCGTTGTTGCGATCCCGATTACCGGACGGGCCACGGCTGAGGCCACGGTCCCTTTCCGCCCGATCGCGCGGGTCATCGCCCCAGCGAGCATCGTCAAACATGGCGTCTGAGACCTCCCAACGCGATTGTGCGCGGCGCTCTCAGTCCTGGCAATGAACCGTCGGGGCATGTAGGGCGGTCTTGGTTGCTGTGCGGTCGATTGGAGAGGTGTGATGGCCCAATCATCTTGTGGGATGACGATCAACCTATAGCCTGTCGGCGACGCGGGATCTTGCCGTAGCATATGCCTCGAAGCTGCGCCTGTTGAGGAGTCCGTTGAGAAAATACAGGGTCGTCAGAAGAGAGGCCGTCGTCGAACGAATCGAGGACGCGATTGTCGCGAGTGGCGCGAGCATTGTCACGCACGCGAACCCTCGGTCCGCTCCGTTCGAGATCGCGATCCGAACTCCGACCGGTGAGACTCTCGATCTGGTGTGTTACGCCTTCACGGCAAATGAATATCGACAGGGTGGACGGCCACCGGACGAGCACCGCTTTCAAATCAAGTACGGCAGCGACTTCGATCGGTACCACAACATCTTCATTGATCCAGAGGGGCACAAAGTCACACTCATGTTCGGCGTGCACGTCGAGCGGGGGCTGTTCATCGCCGTCGATCCTCGGATGCACACGCCGACCTGGTTCTCGAGCTCCGTCGAATTCAAGACCGGCGACCTCCGATCAGCCAAGGAAAAGGGATGGCACGGCTGGCAGCGCGATCGGTCCGACGCGCGGCGCAAGCAGAGGCGACCAGAGGAGAACCTGCAAACCGAGACGGTCATTGGATTCCGACCGGATCAGTTTCTTCGCTACGTCGAATTCGAGCGCGTGCCCAGCGGTCTTGATTGCGGCGAGAGACTGCTTCTGTCGGATCGGATCGAGAAGAGCCTCGCTGCCGGCGAGGTCCTGTTGCCGGCTCCGGGTCGACATCCATTGGAGCTACAGCTCGGCCTGCCCGCGAGCGACATCCTCGACATCATCTCCGGAGCGTTCAGGCTGGCAGCGGCAGTGCGCGGCGGTGTCGCGGAGCACCACCTCCAGAGCTATTTGCGGGAAGTGCCAGGCGTGCGGCATGTCCGGCACATCATCGAGGATGGCAAGCCGGATTTCGAAGTGGAGTACAGGCGGAAGCCGTTTTTGATTGAATGCAAGAACGTGCTCGCGAGAACGCAGAAGGGATTCCCGAAAGTCGATTTTCAGAAAACGCGGGCGTCGAAGGCGGACCCTTGCAGCCGCTACTACAAGCCAACGCAATTCCAAGTTCTGGCCGCTTGTCTGCACCCAATCACGAAGCAGTGGGAGTTCAGGTTCACGCCGACTGGACTACTCGAGCCGCACCCGAAGTGCTTAGGTCGGCTCGCGTCGAACGTTCTCGTCAAGGAACACTGGGCGAACGATCTTCGGGTCGTGCTGGACCAGCTACACGCTTCTTGAGGTGAGTGGATCAGGCGAAGTGCGCCCGCCTCGAGGCCGCGTTGCCCAACCCGGTTCCAGGGTGGGGCGCATGGTCGCCGATAAGCTTATGGAATCGCTTCGGAACCTTGGCCACGCGTTCAGGTGGCGGAATCGGAGTGCGCCGGGGTGGCAGCAGCGTTGGCGTTGCGCTCGCGACAGGTTTATTGAGCAGCTGTGCGCTAATCGCTCGCCCCATGACCTCGGCGAGCAGTGAAGGAACTGCGTTTCCCAATTGCTTCTGCGCCGATCCTCGGCCACCGACGATGTTGACGTCGGCGGGAAATGTTTGGAGTCGTGAAAGCTCGCGGACGCTGAGTCGCCGATTGGACCAGTGGAACGGGCCGACCGCCGGGCCTGGTTGCGCCTGAATCGTCCATGAGGGCCGGTTCTTCGCCAACTTCAGGAGAAACGTCCAGTAACGTCGCCTCCATCCGAAAAGGGGCATTCCCTCCCCGCGGTCGGTGTGGTGGAGATAGTTAGAACCTTCCGGAATCGACGGCAGCAGATCGGCCCACTTGCCTCGAACGGCGAGGTCCTCATCTTCCGAGACCGTCACGTCGGCGAGTGCGTCCCACGCCGTGCGGTACGGCTCCACGGCATCGTCGAGCAGGTCCCTAGGGCTGTCTGCCGAGAAGTGAGTTGGTTTTGGAAACGTAAACTTATTCCCGTCTCGGTGGGCCACGACGAACACGCGCTCTCGCAATTGAGGAACGCCGAAGTCGGCCGCGTTGAGAACGTCAACGTAGGGGACGTACGAGGTGCCTTCAGCTCTGTTTATCCCGTCGAGCTCCGTCAACAGAAGTTGCAGCCCTTCATCCTTCCCTGCGTACTTCAGCCCTTCGACGTTCTCCAGCAAGATGGCCTTTGGAAGAGTCTCGCGTACGACTCTGAGGTACGCGCCAAGCGTATCTGACCTGGGGTCGGAGAGACGCCGAGCGTCGCCGCGAGCCCAGTAGCCGGCCTTCGAGAACGGTTGACAAGGCGGACCACCGGCGACGAGATCGACGTCGCCCTTCTTCGAGCTTGACAGGTCGAGCAGTTCCTGAGTGGGGACGTCGAAGATGCTCCGGTTCAGCACCGGCCATTCTGGGCGGCTCTCCAAGAGGGTTGCCACGCAGTCCGGGTCCATCTCGACGCCGGCGCCGAACGCGAAGCCCGCTGCCTCAAGGCCGTAGTCGAGCCCGCCGGCGCCAGAGAAAAGACTGATGACCTTCGGCATGACGGTGAACGAAGACAGGGTGCTGATAGCCTTACGAGCGCGGGTACGCCGTTGAGCGACCCGCGAAACACTCATGCCGGCGAAAAAGAGCGTTGTGTCGGTGCCCCGGTACGAGAACTATCGTCCTCGCAGTCCGGAGACGAGCCGCGTCGGGGCCAGCAACCGTCGTCAGAATACCACTCCAGAGATCCTCTTGCGAGCGGTTCTTCGGGCGGCCGGCGTCCCCTATCGGTCGAACGTGAAGACGCTGCCCGGCTGCCCAGATTTGGTTCTCGTACGCGACCGGATCGCCGTGTTCTGCGACGGCGACTTCTGGCACGGTCGGCACTGGTCCAAGCGGAAACCGAAGTTGCTCACGGGATGGAACGCCGAGTACTGGGTGCCCAAGATCGAGCGAAATCGCGCGCGCGATCGAACTGTCGCTCGCGCTCTTCGGAACCTAGGTTGGCGGGTTGTCCGGGTGTGGGAGGGCGACGTCCGCCGTGATCCCGTGCGAGCTGCTGCCAAAATCATGAAGCTAGTCGCTCAGCATTAGGTTCGGCGGCCATCACGCACGAGCCAGAACCGGGCTCGACCCACGAAGCGGGGTCGGAGTGCCGCGCAGACCCCTGACGAACCTGAGGTGAGCCGGGATGACGTACCCCAGTGACGGCCTCGCCGGCGATGAGACCGGGAACGTTGCACCGAAGGATGAAAAAAATTGACGAAGACCGTAGACATCAGACCTGGCGTCAGCGTGCTCGCTGTTCTTCGTCACCTGAACTACCGGGCGTGGTACGCACTCGGCGAATTCGTCGACAACGCGATCGGAAGCTTCACGACGCACCGTCAGGCCCTTCAGAGGATTGACGGCGACGGTGTCAGGCTGCGCGTCGATATCGACATCGACGCGACTCCACCTGCAAGGATTTCCATCCGCGACAACGCCGCCGGTATTTTTGAGGCCGAATACGGCAGGGCGTTCCGGCCCGCCGCGATTCCGCCCGATCGCTCGGGCCTCGCTGAGTTCGGAATGGGCATGAAGAGCGCGGCCTGCTGGTTTGCGCCGCGCTGGAGCGTACGCACATCCGCTCTCGGCGAGGCGGTAGTCCGGATCGTGCGTTTCAACATCGACGAGATCGTCAATGACGATATTCAGGAACTGACGATCGAGGAAGCCAGCGAGAAGGCGAGTAGCCACTACACCGAAGTCGTCCTCGAAAACGTATTCCAGTTGCCCGTGGGGCGCACCGTTGGCAAGCTTAAAGAGCACCTCACGGATATCTACCGCGCCTTCATCCGCGAAGGTTGGCTCGAGCTCCGGTTCAACGGAGAGTTGCTGTCGTACGTCGAGCCGCGCGTTCTGCGCGCAGCGTACTTCAGGGACAAGGACGGGGCCGAGCGCGAGTGGCGCAAGCCGATCAACTTCGATTTCGGAGACGGCCTTTCTGTTCACGGCTTCGCGGCGCTTCGCGAGACGGCCAACACCGCGCGCGCCGGGTTTGCCCTCTTCCGCCGCGGTCGCGTAATCCAGGGCAGCGGCGACGAAGGCTACCGCCCTTCTGTGATATTCGGCGCTTCGAATAGCTATCGATACCAACGTGTCTTCGGCGAGCTGCATCTTGATGGCTTTGAGGTCAGCCACACCAAGGACGGCTTTCGCTGGGACGAAAACGAACAGCCGTTTCTCGAATTGCTGCGCGAGCATCTCGACGCGGAAGATCTGCCGCTCTTGAAGCAGGCAGAAGGATACCGCGTGCGGATCGCGCGCGCCCAGCTGACGCTCGCCGCCACGCAGGCCGTGACGAATACGACGCAGGCGATGCAGGCGGGCCTGCCGCAGGTTCTGCCCAGTGTTGCGGACGCGCCGCCGGTTGAGACGCCCAACCAGGAGGCGCCGCAACGCTCGCGAGTGGCGGGGCGGCGGTTCGACATCACGTTTCGCGATAAGACATGGTCAATCAATGTCGAACTCACGGATGATCCGGCCGAAAGCCAATGGCTCGTCGTGAGCGATACGTCGGAGACGCGCCAGCAGCCCCGCCGCCTGGATATTCGCGTCTCGATGGTGCATCCGTTTATGATTCGGTTTGCGCAGACCGAGACCGAGAACATCGAGGGCCTGCTGCGCGTCGCGGCGGCGATGGCGCTCGCCGAAGTGCTCGCACGGGATTCAGGTGTGCGCAACGCGGGCACCGTGCGCCGTAACGTCAACGACATTCTCAAGGACGCGCTGTCGGAGCCGTAGGTGCAACATGGCTGGCGACGTCGAACCCATCATCGTCGAGGCGGTCGAGGAGCCTTTGGCGCCCGGGCGCAACTGGCGGCCGATCGTCGGCGCCGAAACGCTCGACTTCCTGCGCACGGTCGTTCCCGAGCAGAGCCGCGAGGGCACGCGCGACGCGGCCGTAACCATTCTGTCGAAAGGCATCTCGCCGACTGCGGCGGCCGGCCTGGAGACTGGTCTTGTCGTCGGCTACGTGCAAAGTGGCAAGACGATGTCGTTTGAAACCGTCGCGGCTCTCGCACGCGACAACGCCTTCAAGATTGTCATCGTTGTGGCGGGCACGTCGACGCCGTTGCTCGATCAATCCACCGGGCGCCTGCGGCGAGACCTCAGACTCGACGACGCGGACCGCGCGCGGCGCTGGATTCCGTTCCAGAACCCTGGTGACGCCGACGCCGTAGTTCAGGCGATACGCGACGTGCTGGATGACTGGCGCGATCCCAGCACCCCCGAGGCCTACAAGAAGACCGTCCTGATTACCGTCCTCAAAAATCATCGCCGCTTGGAGAACCTTACGGATCTGATCGGACATCTCGACGTTCGTGACGTGCCCGTGCTGATCATCGACGACGAGGCCGACCAGGCGAGCCTGAACAACGAGGTTGGTCAGGGTCAGGAAAGTACGACCTACAGCCACCTCATGGACCTCCGGGACGCGCTGCCACGCCACACCTATCTGCAGTACACGGCGACGCCACAAGCGCCCCTGCTGGTCAGCATCATCGACGCGCTGTCGCCCAACTACGTGCACGTGCTTGATCCGGGCGACGACTACGTCGGCGGCCGGACGTTTTTTGGAGACGACCCGTCCTACGTTCGCGTCATTCCGCCGCAAGATGTTCCACTCAACACTAATCCGCTCATCGAGCCGCCGCAATCGCTGCTCGAGGCTTTGCGCGTTTTTATGGTGGGGGTGACGGCAGGAATTCGCGCAGGCGAGAACATCGGCAACCGCTCGATGCTCGTTCATCCGTCGCACCGGACGGCGCAACACCGCGAGTTCTACAACTGGGTGCGCGACATCTTCGAGGAGTGGAAGCGCATTCTCGCGCTGCCCGACGACGACCCCGACAAGCAGGAGCTCATCGAGGACTTCCGTGATGCCTATGCCGACGTGGCCGCGACCGTTGGCGCGGACATGCCGGCGTTCGATGATCTGGTGCCCTCCCTGCGGTTCGCGTTTCGCAATACGCGCGTCCTTGAGGTGAATGCGCGTGGCGGCAGGACGCCCCCGGTCGACTGGCGCAGCGCCTACGGCTGGATCCTCGTCGGCGGTCAGGCGATGGACCGCGGGTTCACCGTGGAAGGGCTAACCGTCACGTACATGCCCCGCGGCATCGGTGTCGGCAACGCCGACACGGTCCAGCAGCGCGCACGTTTCTTCGGGTACAAGCGGCCCTACCTAGGCTACTGCAGGATTTATCTTGAGCAGGGAACGCTGAACTCGTTCCGCAGGTACGTGGAGCACGAAGAGGATATACGGGAACAGCTGCGCGTTTTTCAGGAGACCGGACGTCCCCTGAACGAGTGGAAGCGAGCGTTTGTGCTGGACAACGCGCTCGCACCGTGCCGCAACGACGTCCTCGAGTTCGATTACATGCGCGGACGTTTTTCCGACGACTGGGTCGCGCCCCGCGTTGTTTTGGGATCGGAGACCGTCGCGCGGTCGAACCGCGAAGCCGTCGACCAGTTCGTTCAGGGCCGCGCCTTCACGCCGACGGATGGGCACCCTGATCGCACGGACATCCAGCGCCACGACGTCTGCGAGAACGTTCCGCTGCGGGACGTGCTCGCGCAGTTGCTGATTCAGATGCGCATCACGGGTACGACGGATTCACAACGCAACATCGGCATGCTTCTCCAACTGCGTAAGGCGCTGGAGGACAACGAAGCGGAGACCTGCATCGTCTACCGCATGAGCCCGACCGAACGGCGCCGCCGCAGTGTCGATGCTAACGGCGAAGTCACGAACCTCTATCAAGGCGAGGCGCCCGTCAACCCGCGCGAGCGCCGTGGCGAAGTGTACCCGGGCGACCGCGCAATACGCGACGACAACACCGTGACGGTGCAGATTCACCGCCTCGACCTCACACATGAAAATAACGTCGTCGCGCGTGACGTGCCCGTCATTGCGGTCTGGGTTCCGGCGCGGCTTGCGCGCGGCTGGATCGTTCAGGCCCAACCGGGACAGCCGGACTGAGATCGGATGGATCTCGAGGCCGCGTTCGATACGATTGCGCCACCCGAAGCGCAGCAAGGCCCGCCGCTCTATTCGGTTATTCCTATCAGTGGCCTTCGGAGCTATCTCGTCGGCAAGGATCAGGCGGCTCTCGCGTGTGTCCTCATCGCGACGGCTGACGACACGACGACCGTTCAAGCCCCTATACGGCTTGAGACTATCGACGTTCAGTTCGACTTGCGCTGCCAGCTGCGGAAAGGCGCTGATGCCCCCAGCGAGGGGGTCTTCACGGTCATCCGCTGCCGCTCGGCCGACCGGGAAACCATCCGCTACTTTCTGTCGGTCTGTCGGACCGTCATCAAGCTGCTTGGCGACCGGCCGACGCGCCGCGCCGTCGCATCAGCGGTGAACCGGCTGGTCGATATCTTCAGACGGGCACAGGCTCTGGCTTCGCGCAGTGTCAGCGGATTGTTCGGCGAGCTTTACGTGATCTCGCGCAGCAAGAATCTGGCGCGATCTGTCGCCGCCTGGCGCATGGCTGAATCCGCTCGTTTCGATTTCGTTTCCAATGACGCCCGGCTCGAAGTGAAGGCTGCCACCGGCAGAAAGCGGATCCACTCCTTCTCCTACGAGCAGTGCAACCCGCCGGCCGGCACGGTCGCGGTCATCGCGTCATTACTAGTGGAACGCATCGCCGGAGGCATGTCGCTGAGATCGCTGGTCGAGCAGATTGAGAGGGAGTTGGCGGGGAATGCCGATTTGGTACTGAAACTGCGGGAAGTCGTCGCTTCGACGATGGGCGGCTCTCTACATGAGGCGCTGACGTCGTCTTTCGACATGAGGCTGGCGGAGACGTCACTTCGCTTCTTTCGATGCTGCGATATTCCCGCCATTCGCGGACAACTACCGCCCGGCGTCAGCGACGTTCACTTCACCGCTGACCTGTCGGGGCTGGACGTCACATCCTTACAGCACTTAATTCAGCAAAGCGCGGATCTTGAGGAATTGCTTCCGGCCGACACCTAAAGTCTCACCGCCACCGAGACGGCTTCCTCTTGAACGCCAGTACAAAGGCAGTCCCCAGGATTTCTTCACGTCTGGAGCCGTCATTCGGCTCGTATCACGAACACCGCCCTTCGCGAGCACCATGTCGAGGCGATGCTCCCAAGGTTCGACAGCGACGAGCCCACTACCGACTAGGTCGCCTGCGGACCGGTCGCTACGATTTCAGACTTCTTCGCGGCGTGCTCTGCAAGTGCTCAGCGTGATCCTGCGGCGCCCAGAGCAGACGTTCGATCTGTCCCTCCGTCCAGCGGAGTGGCCGCGGGGTCGCTGGCGGCATCGCAAAGTCTGGCTCCCTGATCGCGCGGCGCAGAGCCGACGTCGTAGTGCGCAGAATCCCGGCGACCTTGTCGACGCCAAGCGCCGGCTTCTCGCCCTCAAAGGGCGTGATGCGATAGCGTTCTCCATGTGGCGGTGCGAATTTCCACCATGGTGGGCGACTGCGTCCGCGCTTTCCTCTTGTTAGCTCCTCAAGCGGCGCCTTGAACTCGCGGTAGTACTCGCCGGATTCCCGCGCGAGGAACCAGGCGACGACGCAGCCGCTGACGCGAAGCTGTCGGTCCAGCATCGGAAGCGGCGGAAACGGGATGAACTCCGGGAACTTCCGCCACAGGCGCATTTCCCGGCTCGTCAGCCGGAAGATCGCGATGAGGTCCTCCTCAAGACACACGGCTGGAATCTCGTCGACGGATTTCACGACGCGGCCGCTCACCTGTCCCACCAACGCGTCCTAAAGCGCGCCGCGTAGGGGTGCTCATGCTCCGCCTGACCATGCGGCGGGCAGTGAAATGGGCAATGGCAGCAGCGCGGCAGCTCCCATTCGAGCAGCGTCTTCCGGTAGCGCTCATCGTCATCCAGCGCAATGAATTTCAGCACCTCCACTTTCGCGAAGGTGAAGCCGCGCGGATCAATCTGGCTGCGGCCGACATAGCGCTTCCTGCCGCGCGGCGAGTAGCCGTGATGCGGCAGGTGGCGGATCGGGAAGCTGCCTTTCTGCACAAGCTGCCAGGCGCGCGACTCCGGGATGCCGGTTGCGGCCAGCATCTCGCTCCACAGCACGACAAGCGGCAGGTCGTCTGCGCCGAGCGTGACCTTCTTCCAACGCTGGGACATTGGGCCGCAACGATAGTCATTGACGGTAATACGGCGCAAACAGGGATACTCCTGCCCCATGCGCATCACACGCGAGGAGTTGTACAAGGAAATCTGGCGCGAGCCGGCGACGAAGCTGGCGCAGCGCTACGACGTGTCGTCGAGCTATCTCGCGCGTGTCTGCGAGGGGTTGAACGTCCCGCACCCGCCGCGCGGCTACTGGGCGCGGAAGGCCGCCGGCGAGAAGATGCCGGTGCCGCCGCTGCCGCCCGCCGGTTCAGGCGATCCGCTGTCCTGGGCGAAGGGCGTTGCCGTCATGGAGCGGCTGCCGCCGCTCCAGCTGCCGCCGCCGGAGACGAAGTCAAAGGGCAAGGCCGCACCGGCCAAGCGCCCCGCTCATCACCCGCTGGTGACGGCGTGGCGCGGTTTTCTCGAGGAAGCGGCGGTCACGGAAGGCGGCTACATGGCGCCGCGCAAAAAGAACGTCCTTGACGCCTTCATCACGAAGCCGATGATCCGGGGCGCGGCGGAAGCGCTCGACGCGGTCCTCATCGAGCTCGAGATGCGCGGCCATCGGGTGCAGCTTTCGCCCGATTACTACAGACACCGCCCGCCGGTCGATGTCGCGCAGCGTCCGATCAAGGACCACTACTACCGCCGTCCGAATGAATGGGCTCCGAACCGGCCGACGATCGCGTACGTGCGGAACGCGGAGATCGGCCTGACCTTGTTCGAGCTAACCGAGAACGTGCGCGTACGGCGTACGGGCATGGACCGCTATGTCCGCATCAGCGATCTACCGCCGACGCGCCGCTATGCGCCGCAGGCGCCGGGCGAGGCGGATGAAACCCGCGACATGCCGACGGGACGATTCGTCCTGAGAGCGTATTCACCACGGCATGACGTGCCGTGGCGGCACGAATGGACAGAAAGCCAGAAGGGCGAATTCGTCAGCATGACGTCCGCGATTGCGGACGCGCTCGAAGAAGCCGTGCCGGTCATCGTGAAGCATGTCGAGGACGCCGAGCAGCGCCGGCGCGAGCAGGAGGCGCGAGAGAAAATCGAACGCCGCCATCGTCAGGCGCGCGAATGCGCGGAAGCGCGGCAGCGGGCAATGCAGGCGGCGATGGAGGAATTGCGATCCATCGTCAAGGCATGGAACGAGGCCTTCGCGCTCGACGCATTCTTCAACGAACTCTCGCGTCGCGCGGCGACGCTCGGCGACGACGAGCGCGCCGACCTCGAAGCGCGCATTGAGACGGCACGCACGCTGATGGGAGGAAAGGACGCTGTCGATCGGTTCCTGAACTGGAAGTTTCCTCCTATGGTCAGCTCGGAACACGAAAACGGTACCGCCGCCGACGACGGCGACGACGACGTCGTCGAGGATGACGACTGAAAGGCATCCGTCCTAGTGTTCTCTTGTCGCGGGGCGGAAACGGGGCCGTAGCTGTCGCTGCCTTGGATGCAGCAGTCCCTGGCCGTGCTCGACCACTTCGACGACGTAGCACCGGGCCGTGTCGCGCTCGGCGCCCAGCTAGGGATCTCTTTGACTCGCGGAGGAAGCGGCCATCGTCCTCATCATCATCATCATGAACGCGTTCCACGGTGCCGCGCCGATATCGGCGTTGAGCGACAGGACCACGAGATGATGATGGTCATCACCTAGTCAGCAACAGGCGCTAGCGACCGTCACCAGTCGGCACAGAGGGTGCTCCCTGTCCGTGAAGGCGGGCATCGACGAGGCCGCCTACGAATTGCGCGAACGGACGAATGTCCTGGCCCACGCTCCCTGCTTCGAGAGCGGCCATGTAATCGTTTCGTCGCTCCAACGGGATGATCGTCCATTGATAACCGCCCGACGCAAGCATCACGTTCATCAGGAAGCGCCCCATGCGCCCGTTGCCGTCCATGTACGGGTGGATGTACACGAACATGAAATGCCCAAGGACAACGCGGACCGCTGGTTCAGCCTCGCCCGCGAGCAGCTCGAACAGCACAGGCATGCAGTCGCGCACGGCTTCGCGGGGCGGAGGCACGTGCTTCGAGCGGCGTATGTAGACCGGGCCGGTTCGGTAGCCAGCGAGATCCGACGCACGCACGATTCCGGCCGTCACGCTTGGGCCAAATAGCTGGCGATACCAGTCGCGATGATCGTCCTGACCGACCCTTCCAGCGTTTGCGCCTGACAGCACTTTTTCGATGCTCGCTTTGACGCTGATAAAGGCGTCGTAGTAGCCGCGTGCCGCGAGCGCATTGCGATTCTCTCGATCCTGAGGGTCCTCATCCGGGTTCCACGTCCCGCTCCGGACCCGGTCGATGAGCTCAGGGCTCACCCGATACCCTTCGATCGATAGCGAGTGATATGCGTCATTGACATAGATGTCATCCACGGCCTTGAGATAAGCGTTTCGATCCCCAGGCAGCCCTGGCGCCGCAGGAAAGGCCGCCAAGACAGGCTCCCGCATCGCTTGCCACATCAGCCGCACGCGATTGACGTACGGTGACGGCTCGCGCGTTTGGACCACGGCGGGAGGCGCGTCAGCGAACGGGTCGCTTTCGCGGACGGTGTATCCCGCCTTCTCCATCGTTCTCACGATGTCGTCGGCAATGCCCTCTTGCCCGGCGTTGCGAAAAGCGCCGGCAATTCGTCCTGCGATCGTGCTGTGCCCGCCTTCAAGCAGCAGGGCCAGAACGTCTGACGCATCCCTGATGGCCGCCATGGCTGAGCGGACATCCGTAGCGGCCCGGCGGAAGAACTGCTCGGAAGCACCGATCAACGCGGCGGGCACAGAGAAGAGGCGCATGCCATCGAGCAACACCATTTCGTTCCGGGGAGGAAGCGAAGCGCGCATGTCAAACAGGGATGTGCCGTGTGGCAGCGGTGTGGGTTTGTTGCCGCCTTTCGGCGCGCGCACGAATAGCTGCCCGGGAACAGATCGGTTTCCACCGTGCAGTGACAAAGACTGCTCGGGCGAGAGGCACCATTCCTCGCCAAAACGGTCGGCGAGATACGCGGAGCAGAAGTCCCAGAACGAGGCGTACCACGCCGTGCTATCGCCGGTGGACTCGTCGGGCCGTGAGGGGATGTACCACCCCTTCATGACCTCCTTCAGGAATCCGCTGTCCACGAGCCGCTCGCGATCGGTGCGGCTTAGGTCGTCAGAACGGATCGCGACGACGCCCCGCCCCTGCAGCTCATGCAGTGCCTCGAGCGATTGGGCGAGCTTCTCTTGCGGCGTGGGCATCGGATCCTCGGCGTGTTCTCATTAGGTTATCGTGCGGTCATCGCATTAGGTTATTCAGTTGTATCATTCTTAGGTTTTTGTGTCGAGCAACCATTAGGTCTTTGTGCACATACAGCAGAAATAGGGCAAAATCACGCTAAACCACGCCTCGTAGCAAGTATGCGGAAATATTGTAGCAATGTTGCTGCAACCGTGCTAGCGTGGGCTCGAGGTGAACGGAATGGAAGCGGCCCCAGCAATAACTCAGCACGAACTCGGCCGCCGGCTCACGCAGGTGCGCGAGGCGGCGGGACTCAAGCAAGCGGAACTGGCGAGAAAGATCACTTGGAGCCCGGCGGTTCTTTCTCGAGTCGAGTCTGGCGAGCGCGAGCTTTCGCCCGACGAACTCAGGACCGTGATGGAAGCCATCGGCACACCTGAGGCGCTTCACCTCGCCACGGCTCTTGACCGCGAATGGCGCGAAATCCAGCGGCCGCCGCTGGACCATCCCGATCAGGACTTGCTGTGGGAAGCCGAGGATGTCTGCCGCTCACTCGGTACGCTGCGCAGCGACCCGAATGTCCGACACGCTTTCGAGCAGCGACTGACCGAGTACATCCACGGCATCAAGCAGGGCGCCGGCCTTCTCCTCAGGCGCGATTACGACGTCGCGTTCATCGGCAGCAAGGGCATCGGTAAGTCAACGGCGATCTGCAAGGTTACGGGCCTGGAGGTACCCAGTCCCGACAACGCGCCGGCGATGCCGGTCCTCGAAGCGGGCGGCGGCGGCGTCACCATCTGCGACGTCCATCTCGCTACTGGCCAGGGATTCGGCCTTCTGATCGAGCCGTGCAGCGAAGACGAAATCCGCGCGCACGTCATCGACTTCGCCGAGCACATCAAGGGCACCGGCGCCGCAGACGACGACAGCGAAGAAGCCGGGCAGGGCATCGCTCAGGAGGTCGAGCGCGCGATCCGCAACCTTGCCGATCTCAAGGTGCGGCGCGACAAAGGCCCCGACGGCAAGCGGACCAGCCGTGATGAAGCGAAAGAACTCGCGGCAAAGACGAGCAGCGTGCGTGAATTCGTGGTCGAAGTGCTCTCGCGCATGGAACTCCATCGCCGAGATCGCCGCGACATCTGGTACGACGCCAGCACAGGCAAGACGCCACTCGCGTGGCTCAAGGACACGTTCGAGCAGGTGAACAACGGCCGGCACGCTGACTTCACGCTGCCCAATCGCATCGAAATCATCGTGCCGCAGCAGCTGCTCGGCGAGACGGATCTTTCTGTTCGATTCATCGACACCCGCGGTATTGATCGCACTGCCGCGCGCGCCGACCTGGAGCGGCGGCTGGACGAGCCGCACACGCTTGCGCTCCTTTGCTCGAGCTTCAACGACGCGCCCGCGGCGGCGGCTCGGCTTCTTCTGGAGCGCGCCAAGCAGGCTGGCGTGCGGCGCCTGGAGAGAAACGCCGCCCTTCTTGTGCTGCCACGCGCCGCCGAGGCGCTCGCGGTCAAGGATGAGAGTGGCGCGCGCGCGCAGACCATCGACGACGGCTACGCGCTGAAATCCGAATACACGGCAACAGCCCTTGAACCGCTCGGCCTCAGCGCGCTGAGGATCGGATTCTTTAACGCCTTCGGCGATGACCCTGCGCGGCTGCGATCACTTCTTTCCGAGACGCTCGGCGAGATTCGCGATGCATTCCGCGCGCGGCTGCGCGAGGATCTGGCCAGTGCGCGGCTTCTTCTCGCCAATCACGAGAAGGAGCAGGTACGCGAGGTGCTGCGCGCCGCCGCGACGATGCTCTCGACCTGGGTCACGCAGCACGGCACGGTACCGGTGCTGAACGGCCACGTCCAGGACAGCCTGCTTTCCCAGATTCATTCGGCGTATGCCGCGACGGTACACGCGACAATCAGGCGCGAAGGAGAATGGCCCAATCTCGATTACGGCCATCACCTGGGCTACGGCGCCCGCCGGCTCGCCGCCGCCGCTCTCGAGCCACTCGTCGAGAAGTTCAAGAATGTTGCGGGTGTGATGGAAGGCAACCCGGACTTCGTAGAGGCGCAGGATCTGATTCAACAGGCACAGCGTGTTCTCGAGACCGCGTTCGAGGAGCTGTTGCGCAAGGTCCAGCTGATGGGCCGCACTGCCTTCAAGGATGCCCTCAAGCTCGATCCGTCGCTGTGGGTCCAGTGCGGAGGTGAATGGGGCCAGGGACCGGGTTACCGCGACCGCGTCGCGCGCTGGAACCGGGAGTGGTTCAGCGAACCGGCGCGCCAGGAAGTTGAGAGCGAACTCTTCGCGCTGATTTCGCGCGAGTGGGCTGTGCTGCTAAAGCGCATCTCGACGTTGCTCCAGGTCGACGAGCTGGAGCCGGCCACCGCGTAGAGGAAAGTTGACGCGCGTCCCTGAATGCTGTCAACAAAAGTGTTCGCGCAGCGGCTCAAGGATTTCGAGACAACGTACGAGAAGTGTCTAAAGACGCTGGCGTCGCTAACATCGGGCAATGCTTCTACCGAGCCACTGGCCCGATTTCAGCCCTCGCTTTACCACTCGTTGCTGCAGCTCACGCGGGGCTACCACGAAATCCGACGCGAGCGTGAAAGGCTGGTTGCCAGAAAGGACAGGCTGACGAAGGCTTGGCATGATAAGCGCCAGCGCGTGCTTGCCGAACGGCAGGAAATCCTCATGCGAGCTATACGCATGGGGCGGACCCTGGGCGACGCTTTCGTTTGGTTCTTCTATCGGGACGACCCGGCACTCCTGCAGGAGCACGCCAGACAGCCGCCGCCGTCACTGCCGCCGGCCGGGGACGGCGGAGAGGGCGAACTCGCGTTAATCGACGCCGTGCGGTTCTTTGGTGACAAGTACATTCTGTTCCATGGCATCACGACGATGTTCCGTCTTGGCGACGCGAGTCTGGCGGACCTCACGACTCATCGCATCGTGGGCATTGGCGAACTCAAGACGACTCGTATCGATGAAAAGACTCTGAACATGCATTTTCAGGCGAGCGTTCAGCCTGGCTTGTCCTTCAAAACTACGGCAACCGTGCCGACTTCAACGAAGATGCCGCCACCGGAGCAGCTGGCCCGACTGAATAAGCAGATGTCCAGGATCAGTCGCGCCGCCGCCAGCGCCGATCGGCCTCCGCAAGCAAAGATGGACATCCAGGTCGGAGAGATGGCCCATGTTCAGGACCTTAACACTCTCGTCGCCGAGACGAAGGCCAAGAAGGTCGCCATGCGACAGGTTAGTCCGGGACTTGTGATTCTGGCCTACAGATCCGGCCAACGGACGCTGCGATCACGCCTCAGAGATATAACAAGTGTCCCGAAAAGTGCTCTGGTCGGGATGGAAGAACTCGCGCGGAGCATCAGGCTCGAGGGATCGCCCCACAACATGCTGATTGTCAGCAGGGCGTTCTACAGCGATACGTGGGAGCCAGTCATACTGGCCGGGGCATCGCCCATGTTGATGTGGCACTTGGAGCCTGAGGTCAAGCGCGCCGTCGCCACCGGTGCGGTCGTCGTCGCAACGTTGTTCAATCCGGCCCACATCTTCAAGAACTTCGTTGAGCAGGGCTGGTCGTTCGAGCGGTTCAAGCCCCCGGCGAATTTCTCTCTGAAGCGGCAACGAGGCAATGGTAAGACGATCGAAATCGGCAACCTTCAGTATTTCCTGCAGCTGGTCGCCGGTGCGCTCTACAGAGAAGATTACGTCGTTCGCCTTCTAACCGAGACTTGGATCCGGGTCGAAGCCGAAGACCTCACCGGCGAACGGATCGATCTGAATCTCACACACCACGTCTATTTCTAAACCTGTTTGCAAGATGCTTTCTTCGCCATGACCGAACTTCCTTCAAGCTACGTCGTCGTGGATGGGCGCTCGAAGCAGGTGTTCAGCCCGGATACGCCCTTTCAGATGCTCGGTGTCATTGCACTTGATCTCCCACATGATCTGTGGCGAGACTTCCTCGTCTTCATGGAGGAAGCCCGGAAGGCTGAAGACGCCGGAGACGCCGAGAAGCGGTATCGCTTCCTGCGTGCGTCCCTGCTGTGCCTGTTCGCCCATGTCAACGCGTTTTTCGATCTGCTCATCGAGTCGGTGAAGAAGGACGCCGACTTTCGGAACTATAAGAGCGCTGCGTTGTCGAAGCTGAAAGCCTCTGCAGATTGGCCGGGTTCCGAGCACGGCCAATTCGTGGTCCTCTACGCCGGTTTTGTGAAGTCAGTTCACAACAAGGTGCTCCCCGACATCAACTGGTCCATCAAGCCGCTGCGCAATCTTCTCGCGCATCCAAGCGGTGCGCGAGGTGTAACAGTTGCTGACCTCTACGATCTTGGACTCGACGAGCTCCTCACCGGCGCTGTCTCATTTCAATCGTGGATCATGGCCGCAGGGCAGCTGTGCGGCATCGCTTACGAACTCGACACGGCCTCTATCGCCCGTGAGCTGAGTGCAGCTATTTCAAAGAGCGACAGATCAGGGATCAAGGCGCAACGATTCTGAACCATGGATATCGCTGGTGTTGACGGTTGCCGTGCCGGCTGGCTGTGCGTTCATCGACGGGACGGCGCCATCGATGGCGAGGTGTTCACCACCTTCCAGCGCCTTCTGCATTCTCTGCCTTCCTCGACGCTGATTGCCGTAGACATTCCGATCGGTTTGCCGACGTCAGGCGAGCGAACCTGCGATCGAATGGCACGGCAACTTCTGGGCGCACCCCGAGCCAGCAGCGTATTTCCTGCGCCGGTACTCGCGGTCGCGCGCGAAACCGACTATCTGGCAGCCTGCGCGAAGCACAAAAACATCGACGGTCGTGCGCTATCGCGACAAGCGTTCGCGATCCTTCCGAAGATTCTGGAAGTAAACGAATTGCTGTGGAGCATGACGGACATTCGGGATCGGGTGAAGGAGATCCATCCCGAAGTGTCCTTTGCGACTTGGAACACCGGGAGCGCGATGCAGCACCGCAAGAGCGAGCCTGCGGGTGCTGCCGAACGGGAGCTTTTGATTGATCGAGAATGGCCAGGACAGCGAGCCGACGTGATGCAAAGTCTCGGTCGGGCCGGATATCAGAGGGACGATCTGAACGACGCTTTCGCGGCATTGTGGAGCGCCGCCAGGGTGGCCCGCGGCACCGCGAAAGCGCTGGGCTCGACGTTGCGAGACGAAAACGGTCTGCCGATGCAGATGTGGGCGTAGTCGCCGAACATGTTTCCGATTGACATCGACGCCAGGCTGCAAATTCTCGCCGGTGTCAGCCTTCTCCATTCCTCGCGTCTCATCAGGTGGTCGGATGAAGACCTGCGATTCGAGTCGATAGATCGCGACTCGTTCGAGTCCACCGCATTTGCGGATCTCGATCCGCACTTCGGTCGACTCATGCGATGGATGCTGTTCGCATCGGGCGCCGAGTTCCTCGGTAAAGGCCTTTGCCTGGCGCACGGCATCGATCTGCGGACGTCGCAGAAGGCGCCGAACTACCCGCCCACTCAGCTGAAAAGCGATGTCGCCGATTGGATTGAGGCCGTATCAGAAGGCTCCTGGAAGACTGGATCGTTTCCGGTAACGCATTTTGGACAACTCGGTCAGCTCACGAAGGGCAAGGACGGCAAACCGGCACACTTCGAGCGTCTGATAAAGAAGGCGAATGCGAGCGCCGACGAAAAGAAGCTCCTGTTCGCATCGTACCGGCTGCTCACGATGACGATCCGCAATCGTGACGCGCATGCCTATGTTCCGAAGGTGCGGGACAGCCACTTCTGGATGGTGCAGGACGTGTTCATGCCTGCCCTCAACTTGTTGGTCAAGTGGATCCCGAGCGGTGGTGGTCAACGCCTCAAAGACTGGAGGTCGACGACCGGTCAGTTCATCCGGTCACTTACGTGATCAGAAAGGCTCGATCATGAGGAGTGGGGAGGGGTTGTTCCACAGTGCGTTTAGTGGAGTCTCTGACGACGACTGCTACTCTCGCGCGAGCCTACTGAACAACTGACCGCCTGCATTCAGAGGTAGTTGATCAATTTCCATCGGATGGCATCCCTAAATTCAAGGTAGACGACCGTGGCGGTCAGCAGGCTGTACGCGAGATCCGACAGCCGTTGCGGCAGGCAGCGTACACCCGTACCTCGGACCGCCGCGCTGAAGCGTCCGATGTACGCCATTTCGTCAGTGTTGGCGAATACCAGCAGATGTGAGACGCCGGCTGCCTGCAACTCGGCTATGAATTGAGTCAATCGAGCAGAATCGACAGCTGACCGTGAATCGCCGTGGATAAACACTGCGGTTGTGCCGTGAACCGCCTCCGGAGTGCCCTCGTCCCGAAAATCATCCTTGGGTCCAACCCCAAACTCGGTGAACAGTTGCGGCACCCACTCGAACGTGTTGTACAGCCTGCCGATGCTTAGAGCGGCGTGTTCCTGTCCCGAATCGGGTGCGAGAATTGTGCCTGGATCAAAAGATTGTTGAACCCGATAGTCGTGAACTTCAAGGAGGCGTTGCACAAGACGTACGAACGTTTCTGGTGCCAGTTGTTCGGGGATGCACCGAAGGGGATCAAGGCGGTGGCCGAGGGGCCGGCCACGGAAAAATGGGCCATCGATCCGCATCGATTGGTGCCGGCGCATGTCAACCAACCGCCCGGCGGTGAGAACGGACTCCTTGCTGAAGACGACATTCACCGTCTGTTGATTCGGCTTGAAAGTGCCGGGAGACAGAAACTCGTCGCCCCATTGCGCGTACACAAGGTCCCTGACATCTTTGACGAGGAAGAGGTCCTTCGCCTCCACATAGTGCGCGAGGTAGACCGGCTCGGGTGACGCGAACCAGAACTTGAGATCTGCCAGGTCCACGCGAAGTTTCACCGTCGATGCGCGATCGTACTCTTCTGCCGAGAAAGTAGACTTCTGAACACCGCGAAGCTGGAACCAGATCCGCGTCAGGGATACCCGGCGTTGAGCTCCGGCCGCAGAGGTGAGGTGCAGCCCGATGTCGAGGGCCGCCCGGTCACGTTCATATTTGATGAAGACGCCATGAGGGCTTACAAGCGTGCGGAATCTTTCCGTGTAGAACTGCTCGAACTCGTCTTCTGGCCCGATCGCGGGACCAATGTTGTTCACCATCGTTAAACTGCCTGGAACAATCACCGATGAGTGCGCGGGAGCCAATGTCTCGGTGACGCTCCGATTGAGCGCTGCGCTCTGCTTCTTCGCACTTGAAATCCCATGAAGCCTACTATCGACCTCGGTGACCGGCGCGTGCAGGCGCTCATTGGCGAGTTCAACAAACGGGCCGTGGCGGCCTACGAGGCGGCTACGACGCTGGACGAGGCGATCCAACCAATCTATGCGGTGTTGCCGACCTCAGAACGTCCGACGCAGATTGGTTCGTGTGTGTTGGTGACCATTCGCGACCAGGTCTTTGTCCTTAGCGCCTCGCATGTGTTTGAGCCAATTGGCCAATACGCAGTCCTTGTGGCCTGCGGCAGGAAGCTCCACCCTTTAACCGGCGATCGCTTTAGCAGCGCCAGAGGCCCTTCGGGATCTCATCAAGACGATCCTGTCGATGCTTCGGTGCTTCACATTACGTGCAACGTACCAGATGAAATCAGATCCGCCGCATTGACTGTCGATCAGTGCGATGGCGAACTAGCGACCAGCTCGGAAAGGGTCTTCGTCCTTAGCGGCTATCGAGCTTCCAAGTCGAAGAGTTCGTCTGCCGGGCTCACAAGCCAGCGTGAACGATTCCCGTCGATTGAATGGAAAGAAGCCGATTATGTCCGACATGGGCTTGACCGCAATCGACAGGTCGCTCTCCTTTATGAGGAACAGGTGTTGGTGGCAATGAAGTGGCAAACTCCGCCACGCTTACGCGGCATGAGCGGTGGTGCGATCCTCCGAATCGCAGGTTTGACAGTGGATCCGCGCATGACTCCCTCGAGAGCGCTGGAGGCGAAGCTGACCGCGATCATGATCGAGCAGCGTCCACGAGAAAAGAATCGTCTGCCCGTGCTGATCGGGACTCGTATCGGAGTTCACTTTGGTCTCATCCAGCAATACCTCCCGGAACTCCTCTAAAAGACCGTTAGTCCGCACGGATGAGCCAGTTGCGGAAAGTCCCGACACCAAGCCAAGCTCTTCAGTATTCGCCTCATTGCCGTAAAGAGTTGTGCGTTTGACATTGCGGGACGAATCCTTGACAGCTTCTACGGTCGCGACAAGGTGTCACACGGATTCTGGGGTTCCATTCGTCGCAGCGCTTGAAGGCGCTATGCACGGCTGCGCGCTCGCGTTCGACCACCCCGAAGTTGGTAATCAACGCCGGTCACATTTAGCCGGTACTGCAACATTTGCACGCTGACACCGTACTCGCGTGCAGCGGCTTGAAGATCGAGGCGCTGCTTCCTGATCCACATGAGGGCGTCACGCGGAAGCAGCAGTGAACCCGCAAGCCAGTTGGCCTCGTCCTCCTGCTGCCGATCGTAGGTGTTCAGGATAAGGGCGCCGTCTTCCGTGATGTCGACGCGTGCCGGGGTGTGGCCGATGATGACGTGCGCCAGTTCGTGCATCAGATCGCTGGCTGGGCGTCCCCCCGAATGAGACGAGTTCAGGATGATCACGCTCTTCCGGCCGTTGGTGATGGTGACGGCGGACCAGCTGTCAGGGTCTTCGTGAAGGAGCGTGTGCAGGACCTGCGTGTCCAGGCCTGGAACTTCCTCGATACCGTAAACCGGTACGCCTAGGGAAGCCGCAACGGCCTGCGGTTTGAGAGGATCGGTCGGTCGCAGTTTCAGCGCTCGGCGATGCTGCAGCGCGATAGTCTCGCACCACGTTTTGAAGCCTCGTGCGAACACGCCGCATCAGCCTTCATTCTCGGTGACGAGCCACGCCCTGTGCGCCGCCAGCACCATCTGAGCAAGCGCCTGAGCCGTTCCCGGACTCAAAGTCGTTTGCTTCTTGAAATGCACCGCCACGCGGGGTGTGGAAGGGGCAGCGGGCGTGACGCCGAGGACCTCTCCGGGATCGACGTTGAGCCACTTGCAGATTTTCCCGAAGGTGTCGAGGTCTGGAAGGTACCCGCGTTCAACGCGTGAAAGGGTCGCGGGGCTAATTCCGATCTCTTTCGCCGCCGCCCGCACACCCACGTCCCCGCGCTTCTCGGCGGCCAGTCGGCCCAACGTTTCAAGCGTGAGGTTCGGCATGCGTTTCATATATAAGACGCTGTTTGACTGATGAGTCACGCGGCGCTACACTGTCTTACGCGTAAGACAGTAGCGCGCGAACCGACGAGCCGTCAAATCCCAGCTCGCAAGTGGGTCTACCGCAACCGGGCCAGACGGGACTCGCACATCGCGGTTCCAGGGAGTGTTGGGGTCATGGGTCCACGAATCACCATCTCGTTCTGCGCCAACGTCGGGGGTGTGCGCTCCGTTGCGGTGGAACCGCAGGCGCGATGACGACGCAGGCTGCTCGCGCAGTCGCGGCAGTGCCGTCCGAACGCCCGACGAAGGTGAGGTCACGGGATATCAGCCGCGCCGTCGAGGCGATGCTGTGGGGCAGGGCCGCGGGGTGCTGTCAGTTCGACGGCTGCAACCGCCCGCTCTGGAAGTCTCCGGTCACGCAGGAACGCGTCAACCTCGCCGAGAAGGCGCACATCTACTCGTTCAGCACCGACGGTCCGCGGGGCAATCGTGGCGTCGATGAGAAGCGACTGAACGCGCTCGAGAACCTGATTCTCGTCTGCGACATCTGCCACAAGACAATCGACAGGAACTGGAGCAGTGACCGCTACACGATTGCGCAGTTGCAGCAGTGGAAGGCTGCCCACGAAGCGCGCGTTGCCCGTGTCGCCGGCATCGGGCCAGAGAAGAGCAGCCACATTCTCCTGTTTGGCTCGAACATCGGCGACCACCAGGGGCCGCTCCACTATCGGCAAGCAGTGGATGCCGTCTTCCCGCACTGGTATCCCGCAGAAGAGCATGCGATTGAACTCGGCGTCCGCAACAGCGTGCTCTCGGAGGCGAAGGAAGAGGTTTTCTGGGACTCCGCATGCGTAAACCTGGAGGCTGACTACGCGCAGGTACGACGGCGAATCAAGAGCGGCGAGATAAAGCATCTCTCCGTCTTCGCGCTCGCGGCGCAGCCTCTGCTCATCAGGCTCGGCGCGCTGCTCGGCGACATCGTGCGGACCGAGGTCTACCAGCTCCACCGCGAACCGGCGCCGTCGTGGAAGTGGCCGGCGCAGGCACCTGCCGCACCTGAGGTCGAGATCCGGCGGCCGTCGTTGACGAAGGGTCCGCCCGCACTCGTTCTCGCGTTCAGCGCGACGGTCACAGCTAATCGCATCACCTCGGTTCTCGGCCCGGACGCTGCGATCTGGACGCTCACGGTTCCGTCTCCGCACAAGGAGCTCGTGAAGTCGCCGGCGCAGCTTTCCGAGATGCGTGGGCTCTTCAGCCGTGTGCTTGACGAGATCAAGGCCGTGCACGGCCAGCACACGCTGCTCCATGTGTTCCCGGTCATGCCGGTGTCCCTTGCAGTCGAACTTGGGCGCGCGCGGTCGCCCAAAGCGGAAATGCCGTGGCGCATCTACGACCAGGTCGGTGCGCTCGGCGGATTTGTGACCGCGTTCGAGATCGATCCGAAGGAGTGACTACGATGCTGACTGACACCGGAATCGGCCGACAGTTGTTCGAGCTGCTCGTCGAGAGCCTCGATATCCCGCCGTCTCTCTACGAGCGCGCGGTGAATCGCCACCGTTCGCTCGGCGAGTGGCTGTGCCGCGACGGGTCGCGCCTTCGTGAGTTCAGTCCTCACGTGTCACCGCAGGGCTCGTTCCGGCTCGGCACCGTCACCAGGCCGCTGGCTGCGGACGCGGTCTATGACCTCGACAACGTAACCACGCTGATGCTGTCCAAAGCGGCGATCACGCAAAAGCGCCTCAAGGAAATCTACGGCCTCGAGATCGAGGACTACGCGACCGCTCACGGCATGCTCGCCCCGCCGGAGGAGAAGAACCGGTGCTGGCGGCTCCCGTACGCCGACGAGGTGAACTTTCATCTCGATTCGTTGCCCTCGCTGGCGGAGGAGGAGAGCTTCGTCCGCACACTGCGCATGGGCGGTGTCCCTGAGGAGTGGGCTAGGCGCGCCATCGCGATCACCGACAAGCGGCATCCGGCCTACGAGAAGTTGACAACGCTGTGGCTGACTAGCAACCCGCGCGGCTTTGCCCGCTGGCTCGAGTCACGGATGGGCACCTTCGCGGACGTCCGGCGGCGCGAGTTGGTTCAGCGCCGGCTGTACGCCGCAGTCGAAGACGTTCCGACCTATGAATTGAAGACGCCGCTGCAGCGCGCCATCCAGTTGCTGAAGCGCCACCGCGACGTTATGTTCGTGGACAACCCGGACGTGGCGCCGATCTCGATGATCCTGACGAACCTCGCCGGGCACGCGTATGGCGGCGAAGCAGATGTTTACGACGCCGTGCGTGGCATCCTGGCCCGGATGCTGAATTACGTGCGTGCGGAGCGGCCCCGCGTTCCCAACCCAACGCATCCGGATGAAGACTACGCCGACAAGTGGTCGAAGGACCCGCGGCTCGAGCTGAGTTTCCTGCAGTGGCACAGCCAGGCGGTCAGGGACTTCGAGACGCTGCCGGCGTTGATGAACCCGGTTGAACTCAAGGCCGCGACGAAGCGCTCGTTGCAGGTTGACCTGGGCGACGACCATCTCCGGACCTTGGGACTGGCATCGGCGGCACCGGCCATCATCGTCACGCCTTCGGCGCCGAGGGTGCAGATCTCGTCGCCGTCCCGCCCCTGGGGGAGCGGTGACTGAGAGCGTCGCCGAGCGATTTCGCCGGAGTGAAATCGCCGAGCTCCTTGCGCGCTATCCCGGGTTGCGGCTTGTGCCGTCCGGGTCGATGACCCTGCGCGTCGAGGGAACGTTGAGGTTCTGTGCAAACAGCAAGAAGACGGAGGTCATCGAGGATAGCTATGACGTTCGCATAGAGGCGCCGGAGAAATTTCCGGAGCGAATGGCGCTGGCGTGGGAGACGGGCGGGCGTATACCGCCGGACTACCACAAGCTGACGAACGGCGCGCTTTGCCTCGGTTCACGGGTGCGGTTGCGGCTGCAGATGGGCGGGTCACCGTCGCTTCTGCGTTTCTTCGAGCGCTGCGTGATCCCGTACCTCTACGGCTATTCGTATTCCCTGAAGCACGGCGCGCCGCCCTTCGGAGAATTGGCGCACGGCGAGCTCGGCTCGCTCCAGGACCTGGCCGGTCTGCTCGGCGTCGAGGACTTGGCCCTTGCCTTCCGCTATTGCATGCTGGCCGCCACGAAGAGACGACGCGCGAACAAGCAACTGTGTCCATGTGGCAGCAGCCGGCGACTGGGCCACTGTCACAATCGAAGGGTTAACGCCCTACGTAAACGCGTCGGCCGTGCGGTTCTTGCCTCTGAGATGAGAACGATTGCGCTGGCCTTCCGCGAGCAGTCACGAGGCAAGCGCATCGCGACCGCGCGAGAGGAAGCCTCCGCAACGAGGCCAAGTCTCCTCGAAATGATCCGGGGGATGCGCAGCCCAGCCGCGCTTCGGCTGTGGGTCCGCCAGCCAGACCGCCACCTTCTCCTGCAGCAACCTGCCTAGGAAGAATCGATCGCGCGCGCCCGTCTCCAGAATGTCTCCACGACGGGCGGAGAATCGAGGGGAATCGGGTGGACGGCAGTGAACGAAACGAAGCAACATAACCGCCTGTGACTGAAGCGCTTAGAACCAGAAGTCGCGCGCCATCACCATTTTAGAAAACAGGCTTGCTCCGAGTTCGAATCCCTGCCTCCCAGCCATTCGACTCGCCTTTCATCTCGCCTTCGGCGAGCTGAAAGCTCGCTCATGGCGAGGCTACGCCAGGGAGAATGGCCCTGAGCGAACGCAGTGAGTCGAAGGGCCAGATAGCTTACTGACCATACTCACTCGCTCACGTCGTTCGTGCGGCTGGTCGGCCCGTCTCTCGGGAAGCGTCGCGCCTCGTTTCACTCGGCGCGAACGGTTCCGAATCTCCCAGCCAATCGAGCTCTCTATCAATCACTTAAGACGATACGCCTTCTGAAAACTCGCCAGCGCGCTGCCCACGTACTCGGCGCTATCTGACCGCCGCCTTCGCCGCGTCCCGTCGGCTCCTCTGTTCGGCGATCAGACGGTAAGTGATGTAGTACTTGTAAATGTTGCTTACGTACGTGACCGTTTCGCGTCCGATCCGCTCGGAGGCGACACGTTCGACGTTGTTGAACCAGAGATTGGGATCGAGACCTCGTTTCTCTGTTTCACGCCGAAGCTGTCGCAGCCGTCCCGGCCCGGCGTTGTAGGCGGCGAAGGTCATCAGCATCTTGTTCAGATCGTCTCGTCCTTGAAGTAATGGTCCGTCATGAAGCGCATGTACTTCATGCCGGCATGGATGTTGGGTTCGACCTCGGAGATGTTGCCGACGTTCAGTTCCTTCCCGGTTGGCGGCATGACCTGCATCACGCCGATCGCGCCCACCGGACTCTTGACATTCTGGTCCAGCGTTGATTCCTGGTAACCCTGCGCCGCCATCAGCAGGTAGTCGATCTTGTACTCCGCGCCGTACTTCTTGAAGATCTCGCCCATCGCCTCCAGCTTCCTCTGCTCGGCGTCAGCCGCGGCGTTCTTGACGTACTTGACGCTTTGGAGATAGCGGCGTTCGATCACGTTCCGGAAGGCATCGCCCTTTCCGTGCTTCCGGATCCAGTCGTTGACGACCTCGCGGAGCGCCGGATTCTGCGTGCGAAAGGCGACGGCCAGGCGGCCACCCGTGCGCACGGTCACGTCTTTGTGAACGGTGATGCCCGTGAACACCTGACTCCAGAACTCGGCCAGGTAATCGTCGACGACCGTGATCGGGGCGAGGCCCGCGTTGACCATCTCGAGCACGTCGTCGTCTTCGAGCACGTCGGGAGCTTCGTCAATGATCACCGCGGGCCTGCCACGTGCTTCGAGCTCGGCGTTGAGCCTGGTGAGCGTGTCGTAGTGCGCACTGGCCTTTCGGACGAACACCGCCTGGCCAGCCAGATCGTCCACCCTGGCAATTTGCGGTGCTCCGGGCCCCGTAACCACCACCTGGCTCACGTTGGCGCGGGTCGGCTCCGAGAAGGCAGCAATCGCCTCCAGTTCGGGCCTGACCGTCACCATCGCCGCGATCATGTCCACCTTGCCCTTCAGGAGGGAGGGAGCGAGCAGATCGCGCGACATCGGCACGATCACCACGTACAGCTTGAGGTTGCCCGTTTTTTGGTCCGCATTCAGGTCGTTCTCGAACGACTTGAGGGCCTCGTAGGTCAACCCGCGCTCCTGCCCCTTGTCGATGAAGTAGTGCGTGCGGTTGAAGGTCACGCCCACGCGAATCGCGCGGCGCTTGACCATCTCGTCGAAGTCTCCGGTGAACGGTTTGTCCGCCACGAGCCGCACCGCTTCCGGGAGGGCATCGAACGGCGAGGCGGTGTCCGGGATGGGCACGTCGGCCGCAGAGGGGTTCGCCGCCGCCGTCGCCTCCTGCGGACCGGTGCAGGCTGCGGCGATACCTCCGAGGGAGACGCCAGATCTCGCACACAGCGTCGTTGGAGTCGTCATAGTCGTGTTCCAGTCGATGTCGCGGCTGCAGCGTGCGATTACCGGACGGTGGGTGTGCCGCGCTGGACCCAGGCCGTCTGCCAGCCGATCGAGAAGGTGCCGAAGTCGGGGCCGTACCGGATGATGGCGCCCGGCTCGCCGCCAGCTTGACCGAGTGCCGCCGCCCGACCGGCAGCACGAGGGTGCCACCGACGCGCGAATTGGACTGCATGTGAGCGTCGGAGACGCCTTGCTTGGTCGCCTGGCCGCCGACATAGTACGTCGCATCGAGGGCCGCCCACAGCTGTGGCCGGAAGTTGTAGCTCAGGTGGACCTGGAACGCTCCCATCGGCGCCTGCGTGACGACAGTAGTGCTGGGGAAGTACGAGTCGTTGGCGCCGAACAGCCAGAGAGCGGCGTACATGTCGAGCAGCCATCGCTGCCGGATCGGTTGCGAGATGCCGAGCTCCGGCTTGAACGCCCAACGGTTGGTCCCTACGTTGAGCAGCTTGTCCGGGAAATACTGGCCGGTTGGTGCGACCACTGTCAGGCTTGTGCCGAGAATGGTCCGCCGCGGCGCCTTCGCGAACTCGGACACAGAGGTGGCCGGGGCGCCCCGTACCAGCACCGAAAGACGGACGCGCACGTCGCCGACGCCAGCGCGCGTCACTCTTGTCTCCCCGCGAGCCCTGCCTTGGACCCACGAGTACGGCATTGCACCGAACGCCTGCGCCGTCCGGCCCAACAGGCTAAACGAGTGCCCGACGCCGACAGATGGTGTCTCAACCGTTGCGTCGACGTCGAAGTCCGGCAGCGTCGGGTCGTTCACGACTCCGCCATGCGACACGGCGAAGCCGGAGACGAGAAACGTGCTGTTGACCGGAATGTTCGCATAGGCCCTGGGATCGAGATCCTGCGCGAAAGCGGACGTCGCGCCGAGCAAGAGCCAGACGACGCTAGTTGCGAGGCGCATTACGTGCGCGATCAGGGCATCTTCACGAGGCGGAAGCCCACGTGATTGGTGCCCGTGCTGCCTTCGCCTTTGCCCCGCGTGCCGACCATATACCGTGAACAGTACTGATCGGTCCACAAGAACGACCCGCCCCCGGTGTACGCGCTTCTTCTCGGTCGGCTCGCTCGGGTCGAACGGAGCGTGGGGGCCGCGCGGGTTCACAAGCTATTGTCCGCATCTGTAGGTCCTGCTCAGAGTCCGTGCTACTTCGGCATTCTGAAAATATTCAGCGCGCACCAGCCGGTCATTGCCGCGTGGAGAACGACCGTCGGCCACAACGCGACCCCGACAGGCAGTGACCGGAGCCCCGCGTCCCCGAGGATGATCACCGCGCCCACGTTGTAGAGCAGCATGGCGGCCACCAACGCTCTCGCGGCACCTCTCTGCGGGTCATTGCGCGCCAGCCAGCAGGCGCAGCCCAACGAGAGCACGGCAGCGCCGGCCATACGGGCAACGACGAGCGCCGCCGGCGCGTCGAGCGATGCCCCGAGCAAGAACGCGACGACAAGCGTCGGTGACACCAGCAGGATCAAGCCGGTCGCCGTCTCAACCAACGCAGTCACGATCAGCAGCTTTCTAGCGACCATTAGCTGGACCGCCAATCGCTAAGGCTCATGTGGATCCGTCCTTCTTCGCCCGCTGTAGCGGCGGCGCTCTCCATGCGCGCCGTATGATCTGGTACAGGATTCATCGATCGACGCGGACGGGCGCACCCTGTAATCAAAACGCGGTGACTCGTTCGACGAGCCAGAAGCTCGCGAGACCGCCAATCGCATACGGCGCGATGCGCCAGAGCCAGGCGATTTGCGACAATCGAAGCCGTTGCGCCGCGCGCCAGCCCACTGCGATAACTATCAGCGCGGCCCCGACGAACATCAACTGGCCAATCTCTACACCGACATTGAAGAACAGCAAGGCAATCGGGATCGACGACTGCGGCAAGCCGACCTCCGCGAGCGCACCGGCGAAACCGAATCCGTGCATCAGCCCAAACGTGAAAGACACGACCCACGGCCAGCGCGCGGTGATCCCGGGCCGGCCCCGGTGGACCTGGACGATCTCGCGCGCAACAAAGAGAATGCTCAGCGCGATGCATGCCTCTACCGGTGGCTGCGGGACGTGGACCCAGCCGAGGGCTGACGCCGTCAGCGTCAGGCTGTGCGTCGCCGTAAACGCCGACATTGTTACGACGATTCGGCGCCAGCCACCGACGAGGATCAGCATCCCGAGGACGTACAGCAGGTGGTCGAACCCAGTCAGGATGTGCTCGATGCCGAGAACGGTGTACGTCTTGACCACTTCCAGTGAGCCGGGGCTTGGCTTCCCGACGAACCGAGGGCTCACGGGCAGGATGCGTTCGAGCTGCACGCTGCCGTCCCGGCGCACGAGCCGCGCGAGGACATCGATGCGGGTCTCCGAGAGCTGCGAGAAGAAGACGGCCTGACCGTCGAGCCCGTGGGGTACACGGATGCGCCATCGCTGCACCGTGATTCCGCGCGAGAAGGTGCTGCGCACCGGTGTCAGCGCCTCGGTTCCGTCGGGGAACTGCGGCTTCACCTTGAGCGTGGTGGCTTCGTCGATCGCGGGAATCTTCCAGAGAACGTCGTAGGTGTCCTGGTTCAGCTGCGTGAGCTGCAGGTAGGCCGGCTTGAACTCGTCCGCGCGACCTGGAACTATCGCGGTGAGGAGCAATGCCACGACGACGAGCGGGAGAGAGACGGTTCTCATTGCCGTTCGGTCGCCAGCATCCTCTCGATACTGACCTGATATTCGCCGCGCATCTTCGTGTAGGCGTCGTTGCGCGCGCGCTGGCGGCGTTCGTTCTCCCATTCGCGCACGACCTGGTCGCGCACGGCCGCGAGTTGTGGCGCTGCGGCCGGCGTCCGATCCGAGACGCGCACGTAGTGCGCCCCGAAGCTCGAGTCGATCGGCCCCACCCATTCGCCGGCCGGCAGTTTCTCGAGAGCAGCGGCAAAGGAAGCGCCAAAGTCGCGCACCACCAGATCGGCAGGAGTCCGCGTCATCCGATGCGGCAGGAGAGTCGGCTTGCCAAGTTCCTCAGGGTCAGCACCCGTCCGAAGGGCCGCACGTGTGACCGCCACGGCCTGCACCACTCCCGGGCCCGACGTGGATGCTCCGATGAACACCTGCTCGAAGGTGAGGATGGCCGGCTGAACGAAGCGCGCCTGGTTCGCCGCCAGGTACGCCGACAGGTCCGCGTCGGTCGGCGCCCGTGTCGAGGCGTCCTCCTCCGCAATCATCTCGATCTTCTGCCGCACTCGACGCTTCACGACGATGTCGTCGCGCTCGAGCCCGAGTCTCACCCCTTCCCGGTACAGGATCTCATCGCGGACGTACGACTCGATCAGGTGGTTCAGTTCGGTGGAGGAAGGTTCGCGACCCTTCGCCGCCACGTGCTGGGTGACAAGGTCGTCCACCACCCCCTGGGTGATGACGATGTGGCGCCCGCCGGAATCGCCGGGCGACACCCATCGATAGGCGCCGAAGAGCGCGATGCCGATCAGCAGGAAGTGCAGCATCGGCTCGCCCAGAAGTCTTTGAATGCGCATGTGGTTTTCCTGAGCGCCCGCATCTCCGATAACGCGAGCGCGGCAGCTTTACTTCGGCGAATACCAGATCGGTGACGTGAACGCCCGCTCCTGCGTCGTCATCGGTACTTTCGGGTCCGTGATCTTGATCTTGAAGTACGCCGCGTCGTACGCGGTCCAGCGCGGCGTCGGGATCTCGAGGACGCGCGCGTAGTAGACCGCGCGAACCGACGGATCGAAGTCCGGGTCTTTCCACACGGCGACCAGTTCCGGATCGCCGATGGTGTTGGTCCACGTGGCGGTGGCGACGTCCACGGTGTTCCCGACCGGGGTCAGCTTGCCGTTGACGATCCGGCGCCGGTCCTTGTTGCCCCAGACCACGTCGTAGATCTTCTCCAGCGGCTTGCCGTCCTTGCCCAACCATCCCTTGATGATCTGGATGCGATCGAGGTTGCCGCTGAACCGGTCCTTGAGCGCGGCGACGAGGAACGTCGGCGCCTTGCCGGCTGGCGCGGCGGGAAGATCGCCGCCCATCGGCACCCCCTTCGCGTATCCGGCCACGGCCGGCGTCCGGGTGGCGTCGGCCGGCGCGAAGTCGTAGCCGCCGAAAAACCGGACGATCATCCGGGGACCGCTCGTCGCGTAGGTCTCGCGGCGCATCATCGCGTCCCACAGCTCCGCCCGCGTGTTGCCGGTCGCCCACACGGCGGTGTATCCGGCCGCCGTCATCTCCCAGCCTTTCACGATGCGGTTGGGGCCGAAGTTCATCGCGTCCTCGTCCCACCGATCCGGCCGGGGCTCGGCACTCGGGAATTTGGCGAAGAAGTTGTCTTCTTCAGCCGCGACGAGGCCGTTATGCGTGTCGGTTCCGCCCGCCATCCCGAACTTGAACGGGTTGGTCCCCAGATCCTGTTCCACCTTCAGGCCGTTTTTGAGGGCTTCGCGCGCGTATTCGCCGGCGATCATGCCGGGCTTCTTCGGCGTCTGCGTCAGGTTGCCGCGGTCCCAGAGCTCGTAGGCGGCGAAGTCGTCGGTCGTCGACAGCGACGGATGCGACTCGCTCTGCCCCTTCATCTGAATCGCTTCGAACAGCGGCTCCCACCGCTGTCGCGCGTCGGCCCAGGCCTTGGTCAGCGGGTCGCCGCTGAAGGTCGTGAGTGCGAACATCCGGCCGTTCGAGAGATTGCCGTTGTGCGGGATCGCGAGGATCTTGCCGCCAGTGGTCTTCTCCCATTCGGTCATCCACGTCCAGAGGTCCTCGGGGTTCTCGCTCTGGAACGTGGTGTACGGCAGCACCCGGTCGGCCTTGTCCTTGTTGTCGCGGTAGATGATGTTCCGGTGCAGGTTGTCGCCGCCGCCAGCGTTCGACGTCCACTCGTACGCGATGAACGCGGTGAAGCGGCCCGGTTCGTTGTACTTCTCGGCGATCGAGGTGGTCTTGGCCCAGACGCTCTTGGCAAACTTTGGATCCGTCGCGGCCGGCGGCAGCTTCCTGCCCGCCTGAGCGGCGACCAGTTCCATCACGCCCTTCTTCGCCTCCACTGGCCCGCCGTTGAACATGTCGCGCCACCGTTTGAGCGTCGGGTCGGCCATCATCTCGGGATTGCCGCCCTTGATCTCGGTGATCATGCCCATCATGTCGGAGTGATCCGTGATGGCGACCCAGTCGAGCGGCTGTCCGAGCCTCACCGGCTGGCCGCTGGTCGAGGTGACTTCCTCCCCCCGTGCAAACCGCGTGGCCTCCTCGGGGCCCAGCGTCGTTCCGGTGCCGCCGGCATCCACCGACCACGCGGTGTGGACGTGCTCGTCACCGAAGTACGGGCGCTCAGGGTAATTCCGACCTGCGTAGGGGGAGTAGCCAGGCGTCTTGTAGAACTTGGTCGGATCGGCCGGCTGGATCTCGCCGGTGTCGGCGGTAGTCGTCCCGGCGCCGGTCGGCGGACCGCCAAGTTGCACGGCGGTCAACGATTCCGCGGCAGGCGTGGGCGGCGAGGACTGTGGCCCTCCGCAGGCGGTGGCGAGCAATATCGTCGCAACTACGACAAGTTGCCTCATGGGTATAGCACCTTCCTCTTTTGGCTCATGGTCAGCAACAACGTTCCTGCCACCGTTCATTCGTACTCTTGGGCCTGTTCTATTTCCTTACGGCGGGCGCTTCGACCGAGATCAGCATCGCCTCGGTCCAGGTGATGTCCAGGCGGTCCCCGACCTTCACCTTTTTCAACGCCTCCTTGTCCTCGACACGGGAGCTGTACTTCCAGCCATTCGGTCCGCTGAAGCTAATCGACGGAATCTTCGGATCGATATTGGTAATCGTAGCCGTGATGGTCCGTTGTGTCGCGGCGGTCGCACCGGGTCTCGCGTTCGACGTGCCGGTCAGCGCCGACGAGCTGCTGTCGACTGCTTTTTCACCGGGCGCCTTAAGCCGCAGCACGATGTTGTCGTAGTACCTCACGGTGACCTTGTCGCCGACTTTCATCGCGTCGAACTTCGCGACCTCGGCCGGGGCGGTGATCGTCACGTACTCCCCGTTCTCTTGCTTGAGCGTCACCGAGCGGGTTGCCTTCTCGATGGCTTCGATCGTCGCCGTGATCGTCTTCATCTCCCCGGTCAATGTTTTGGTCACAGACTCGGTCTGAGCGATCGCCGAGCCGACGAAGAGAGAAAACAGAAACAGTGACATCATCCCGGCACACAACAGTCGTTTTTCACGGTGTCCTCCTTGAGTTGTCGTCCAGCTCATCGCGTGCTTGCTTGATTCGGTAGACCCCAGCGGCTTCGCGCTACTGTGCGATCTTCTGGTAGTTCGACTTCGTCATCTTCACCTCGAGCTGCCGCTTCGCCAGGACGAACACGATGGTGCCTGGATAGTTGATCCCTTCTGGCATCGCCTGCATCGTCACCTTCAGCGTTACCGCATTCTCCGGCTCGTCCAGCCAGGTGTTGACCTCGATCTGGCGCAGCGACTTCACCGTCGAATCGAAGGTCAGCGTGAGCGCGTCACCCTTCTTGACATATCCGGGGAACTTCAGCGACGCGGCTCCCGGGCCGGCTTGAGAGATCGAGGCGGTGCCGGCGTTCATCACCACCTGCATCAGGTCGGGTGAAGGCGGCACGTATTGATGGATGAGAGCGACCGCGGCCTCGAGCTCCTCTTTCATCTCCTCGGTCTTATTCGCAACGATCCTTCCCTTTAGTCCGCGCTGCTTCTGTGGAGGTGTCGGCTCCACGACCGGGGTTTTCTGCACCTTGCCGTCCGGTCCGTACCTGCTCATGTCAACCTTGGTGTTCTTCAGTTCGCCCTTCAGCCTCAACTCGGTCTTCTCGAGCCACGAGTACGACCGCAGTGCCTGCTGGTTTCGTGCGGCCGCCTCCTTGGCTGCCGCGAGTTTCTGCTGGACATCCTGAGCGCCAATAGGTACGACGAGCAGTGCGAATGCGGCCAGCGCGATTCCCATCACGATGCGTTTCATGATTGCTCCTTTTAACGGACAGCTACGTTTGTCATGATCTCGACCTGCAGCGGCACGGCCAGCGAAAAAGCCTGTGGCGACTGTCCGCCAATCACCGCCGGGGTGACGGAGCTCGCCGCCGTCGCGACGCCACCCGCACCCGCTCCGACCGCGGCACCAATCGCCGCGCCTTCACCACCACCGGCGATGGCGCCGATTGCGGCGCCGATCGCGGCGCCACCAACCACCTTCTTGGTTCCAGTCCCCTTGCCACCAACCGCGCTCACAGGTTTTGTCTTGATCGGCATGATCCTGTCGCCGACTCTCATGTCGGTGAGCGTCACGCTGATGGAGGCCTGGCCCTTCATCTTGCTGCCGTTATCCACCGCGCTCACGACGCCGTAGACTTTCGTGCCGCGTGGTGCGACCAGGCGCCCGTCGGCCGCGAGATCCTGATCGAGGAATCCCTGGACGCGATCTTCTACGTGAGCCGTCGCGGAGCTCACGTCCGCGGAGAGTCGCACGACCAGCAGTGTTCCTTCGCGGACAGTGAAGCTCTCTTCAACAGCCTGCACGGGCGGGGCTGGTGCAGCAGCAGGTGCCGCACCGGGCTTCGTCGCGGACGCAGCCGCAGGCGCTGAGGCCGGCGCTGTCGCCGCAGCCGGCGGTGCGGGGGGGCGGTCCACCATCACGTACAGCTCCTTGCCGTCGGCGGAGAGGTACGGCACGTAGTACTGCCCGTTGGCGGTGAAGTACATCGTGTTGAGCTGGACGACCTCGAAGTCTGCCGGTAGCGCCTGGACGAACACTACGCCAGCGGACGCGATCGTTCGAGAGGCCGGTGTGAATGTCCGTGCCGTCAGGCTCCGGCGCAGCCGAAGGCGACGCAAGCGCGTTCATGACCTGCCACCTAAGATTAGTGTAGTGCTAGGCATCGTCAGGAGATCGTTGATCGTGACATTGATCCCTTCCGCGGTCCGACTCAGTCACGTCGCCCCGGGCTGGGTTAGAGCGCCGGATCCGGAAGGCGAATGCGTGCCGCCTCTGGCATTACACTCTCTGAAGGGCTTTCTGGAGCCGCCGAACAACCGTCGAAGATCGACCCTGATCTCAGTGTCTATGCCCATCGACCTCTCAGCATTCCGCGTTCGCGAAGGCCGCACGGTCAACCTGAAGAAGTGGCCGACGCGGGTTCGACCACTCTACGACTCGAAGTCGCAGTACGTGTCCTTGCTCGCGGACCACGTGAAGAAGCTGAGCAAGCGGCAGAACCTGCTCTATGCCCACGACCGGTACGCGCTGCTTCTGATCTTTCAGGCCATGGACGCCGCGGGCAAGGACGGCGTGATCAAGCACGTCATGTCAGGCGTGAACCCGCAGGGCTGTCAGGTCTTCAGCTTCAAGCACCCAAGCGCCGAGGAGCTGGATCACGACTTCCTCTGGCGGACGACGACGTGCCTGCCTGAACGAGGGCGGATCGGCATCTTCAACCGGTCCTACTACGAGGAAGTCCTCATCGTACGGGTGCACCCGGAAATCCTGAGCAGCGAGCGCCTCCCGGAACAGGTGGGGGCGCGCGGTAGCATCTGGAAGCAGCGCTACCAGTCCATCGTCGATTTCGAACGCCATCTGCACCACAACGGTACCCGAGTCGTGAAGTTCTTCCTGCACCTCTCCAAGGACGAACAGCGCCGGCGCTTTCTGGCGCGCATCGACAGTCCCGACAAGAGCTGGAAGTTCAGCGCCGCCGACGTGGCCGAGCGTGATCGGTGGAAGGACTACATGCACGCGTACGAGGACTGCCTCGCAGCCACGAGCACCGCCCACGCGCCGTGGTATGTGGTACCCGCCGACGACAAGGAGAACGGCCGGCTGATCGTGTCGCAAATCGTGCTCGATACTATGGGTCGGCTGAAGATGCGCTACCCCACACCGAATCCGGCCAGGCTCAAGGAGCTTCGAGCAATTCGCACGCGGCTTCTGAAGTAGCCTTAGGCCGGTCCGACTTCCGCACTTCGTCGAGATAGATCCTGCCCCAGCAGGTTCCTCGCTCCCATGCTCGCGCTGATGACGAGAGAATTGCCGCGGAACCCGTCGCGCGCGATGCCCGTCTCCGTGACCGGCAGGACCGCGGCGAATGCGATGTCCGAAACCTGTAGACAGATTTCGGACAGCTGATGGCATCTGCTTGCCCGCGAGCGAGCTCTATGCCGGCGAGAGGGGAGATTCCTTGAGCGAGTCAGGCGGCAGGTCTCACGCTGCCGCCAACAGTTGCGAATTCCGTCCCTGACACCCAGCCAAATCCTTCAACGCTTAATCATCTCAACAGATTAAGGGGAAGCGACACCACCCGCCTCCTGACGGGAGGCCGACCTAGATCTCATCCGTCGTGGTGGGGGACGCGCTCCACCTGCGCGGCCACGACCTGCAGAACTCTCGTTGGTCTCAGGCCGCGTTGCGACAGCAGGCCGGGCGAATCATCGTCTGTAGCTGGGACTGAATGTTCCTATCGTCCAGAGCCAAGCTTCGCGTATTCCCGCCTGGCCTGAACGAGGATGGGGATGTCAGGATCAGCGTCCCTCCAGATCGCAAGAAAGTCCTGGTAAGACTTGCGGGCATTGGGAAGGTCGGCGGCGAGCGTGTGCGCACGCGCGAGGCCAAGATGGGACAACGGATACAGAGGAGACAGCGGATCGACGCTGCGGTGATCGAGAATCTTTTGAAACTCGGTCGCAGCTTCTCGACCTGAGTTGGTTCGCAGATACGCCAAGCCGCGGGTGTAGATTGCCGGGAGGCTCGCGAAACCGGGCTCAAATTGCTTCGCCCCATTCAGCCACTCGATGGCCCTCGCGCCGTTTCCTGCCCGAACCTCCTGTGCTGCCTTTGCGGTCGGTATGACGAGGAAGTTCAGTAGCGTGTCCTGCGGTAGGTCTTTCTGGATTCGCTCCAATACCCGAAGGACCTCGTCCTCGCCCGACATGGCCAGCATCGCCGCCGCTCCTCTGATTGTCGGGGGCAGTTGAAAGGCCTCTTGCAGCGCCGCCTGCGTCTGCCGACCGTCGCCGAACAGCGCGTCCAAACGCGCCACGCCGGGCGGATCGTCGGCCTCCTTGAGCAGCTTCCGGGCCTGGGACAGCCGGCCCTGGAACGCAGCCACGGCCGCCGCCTCGAGCAGTCTGGCCCTAAGGGCAGGTTTGACCAGCTCGAACTCCCGCTCGGCCGCGCCCGTGTCCCCTTGAATCAATGCGATCTCGTAAAGGATTCGATGCATTCCAGGCGTTTCGCGCTTCTGCTCGATCGCTTCCGAGACAACCGCTCTGGCCTCTTCGAAGCGATTGGACTGCATATATGTGCGACTGAGGTTTTGAACGAAGAGCCCACCACCCCTCGGATTGAGTCGCCGCATTTCTTGATGCTCGACCAAGGCCTCCTCGAAGCGGCCCATGAAGCCGTACGCAGTTCCCAGCAGGAGTCGCGCGACGGAGTCTCTCGGATACGTTTCCTTCAGACGCACGTAAGTTTCAATCGCGCTGTTGAGTTCACCGAGAACCTGCCAGTGGTAATTCGCACTGATGCTGAGCCTCTCGAGCTCTCGGCCCCGCTCTCGCAACTGGAAGGCCTTGGTGAGATTCTCCCTCAGCAGCCGGTACTGTCCCATGTTGCCGTGAACTGTTCCGAGCAGGTAGTAGCCCATCGCAAAGTTCGGATCGAGCTCCACGGCGCGTTGAAGGAACGGAACGGCCTTGTCGAAAGCCGCGGCTGCATTGAGGCGACGGCCTTCAGTAAATGCTCGAAGCGCCTCGAGAGAGGGCGTCGTGGCCCTCTCAATAGGGGCATCAAACTTCTCGATGGAGGGGAGCGATTCGCCGAGCCTGGCGCGAAGGCTCGTTGCCGCCTGACCCAATTCCGTCAACACCGTCTCTTTCGATCCCGCCTCACGCTGTTCTCGCGCGATGGACTCTCCAGTGGCACAGTTGGCCGCGTTCAGCGCCACCACGTACTGGCTCCCCACCATCACGATCGAGCCACCGAGAACCGCCTTGATGCTTTCGCGCTGGCAGATTTCTCGCGCCAGCGTGTCTGTCACGCGCTCGTCCGGTGACCGGGACATGTATCGCAGCGTGTCTCGAACGCGGTCGTCCGGGACGAGATTGAGATACGGTGACTGTTCCAGCTGAATCGCCAGGGCCTGTTTCAGTACCCCGTCAAAAGCCGGATCGCCGGTGGTGTTGACAAAGTCAGCGACCAATATGGCATCACGCTCGGTCAGGGCCGGCGTGGTCTGCGACAGAAAATAGACGCCGGCTATTACAGCAACACCAACGACCGCTCCAGCTGCCATCATCCGAATCTTGCGGCTTCGTTTGTGGACTGCAGAAACAGCGGTCTGCCCGCCGCCGACCAGGGCCGGGGCAGGTGCCGGGCGGGAATCCGCACTCGTCGCGGAATGGGTCGCGTCGCTGTCGCGCTTCATGCGCCGCAGGTCTGCTTCCAGATCGGCTGCGGTCTGGTAGCGCAGCCTGCGATCCTTGTCCAATAGCTTGTCGATGATCTCTTCAAGCTTCGGGGACAACTCCGGATTGACGCGAGCCGGCGCGATCGGACGCCTGTTCAGGATGGCTTCGTAGATAATCGCCGTGGTGTCGCCGCCGAAAGCCGGCCGGCCCGTGGCCATCTCGTAAAGGACTGCTCCCAACGAAAAGAGGTCGGACCGTGTATCGAGATCTTCGCCCCGGGCCTGTTCGGGAGACATGTAGGCCACCGTTCCAACGGTCGATCCGATTTCGGTGAGGCGGTCATCGGCCCTTGCCACCGTGGGCTGTTCGGACAAGGCCGGCCCAGCAACCCCGGCTCCTCGTGGTGACAACAGCTTCGCCAACCCGAAGTCGAGAATCTTCGCCTGACCCCGTTCGGTCACGAAAATATTTGCCGGCTTGATGTCGCGGTGCACGATGCCTTCGGCGTGCGCGGCCTCGAGTGCGTCGGCCATTTGGATAGCCAGTTCCAACAGGTCATCCGCTTTGAGGGGGCCGCGATTCAAACGGTCCTTCAAGGTGTGACCCTTCAAGAACTCCATCGCGATGAACGGCTGGTCTTCGTGCTCGTCGATGTCGTAGACCGTGCAGATGTTCGGGTGGTTGAGCGCCGACGCGGCCCGCGCTTCCCGACGGAAACGCTCCAGCGAGCTCGGATCGCTCCTTGAAAAATCCTCCGGCAGAAACTTGAGGGCCACGGGCCGCCCGAGCCGTGTATCCTCGGCTTTGTAGACGACACCCATGCCGCCGCGACCGAGCCGTTCGACAACTCGATAATGGGAGACGGTCTTACCGATCATGGGTTGCCCGTATTGTGAACGCGCTCCGATCTAAGCGCAAATCAGAGCGGCAAGAGGCGAGTCCGGAGTCCAGGAGTCGGGAGCCTTTGAGCGCCAAGGGCTCTCGGTTCTTGACATCCGACAAGGTATCACGTCCCAAGTCATTTCGACGGGAATGCGCCCACCGGCATCGAACGCTCAGGCGTACTGCTCGAGTCGATACGCGATCTCCGGTCCGCGGTCGCCTTCATACGCGAGCAACCTGCACCGCGAGGCCCTCGCAGTTCATCGTTCGCGAGCGGCGTGATGATGATGCCCGGGACTGATCGTATTGATCCGGTCCCCCCAACGGACGGCCTCGGCCTTCACGCGCAACGAGTTCCCGCGTTTCGAAATCTGGTACGCGTGGAGAGAATCCGTCATTTGATCGGGCTGCCGCATCGGGAGTTGAAGCAACTCTTCGACCGGTGTCGTTGCGAGAGCCCTGTTCTGCTCGACCGAGAGTGGCATGGCGATCCTCAGAACTCGATCATCACCTTGATGGCTTCACGCTCGTTCATCGCACGGTAGCCATCGGGCACACCGTCGATATTCGTGACGCGATCGAACACGCGGCCAGGATGAATCCTGCCCTCGAGCACGTCGGGCAAGAGCTGCTCGATGTACGCACGCACGGGCGCAGGGCCGCCGGCGATCGTGATGTTTGCGTAGAACGTCGGTTGCGCGTTCGGGATGGTGTTCTCCTGAGGGACGCCGACACGCCCGACGGCGCCGCCCGCTCGCGCGATGCCAACAGCGGCGCGCATCGCCTCGCCGTGACCGACACATTCGAGGACGGAGTGGGCGCCAAGGCCGCCCGTGAGTTGGCGCACACGCTCGATGGCCGCGTCGCCGCGATCGCCGACAATGTCGGTCGCTCCGAACTCACGTGCCAGCGCGATCCGGTCGGCATGGCGGCCGAGCATGATGATCCGTTCGGCGCCAAGCCGGCGGGCGGCAATCACCCCACACAGGCCGACCGCGCCATCTCCAACGACAGCCGCGATCTTGCCCGGTTCGACTCTGGCAGAGAGCGCCGCGTGATGGCCCGTTCCCATCACATCAGAGAGCGTCAGCAGCGACGGCATCAGCGCGTGATCGGGCCCCACTGGAAGCACCACGAGCGTCCCATCCGCCTGCGGGACGCGCACGGCCTCGCCTTGGCCACCATCGAGCTCGGTGCCACCCCACCAGCCGCCGTGAAGACAGGAGGTCTGCAGTCCGTGCCGGCAGAACTCACAGGTGCCATCGGACCAGGCGAAGGGGGCGACAACCAGGTCGCCTTTCTTCACCGTTCGGACAGCGGAGCCAACCGCGTCAACGAGGCCGATGAACTCGTGGCCCATCCGATTCCCGGTCTCGCTTGGCGCCATCGAGTTATACGGCCAGAGATCGCTGCCGCAGATACACGCACGGGTCACCCGCAGCAGGGCATCGGTCGGCTCGATGAGCCGTGCATCCGGAACGGTCTCGACGCGTACATCGTGCGCGCCGTACATCACAGTTGCTCGCATCTCAGGCTCCTTCAATCCTCGCGGACGCCACCGTCTCCGCCGTACTGTTCGTCGGTCACCTGTCGCTCGTTGCCGTCATCGTCCTGCCATCAGCGTAGCGACTTTGAGCGGACGCGAGTAGGCGGTTTAATCGACAAGGCGTTGTGCGTACGATTCATCAATGGTGCGCGACGGGCTCAGCGTGCTCTCGGCGTTCCTGGCCGTAGCCGAGGAGCGCAGCTTTACCCGGGCTGCGCGCCAACCCGGCGTGTCTCCTTCGGCCCTGAGCCACGCGATTCGGGGGCTGGAAGAGCAGATCGGCGTGCGTCTGTTGGCACGGACCACGCGCAGCGTCGCCGCAACCGAAGCTGGGCCGGTTCGCGCGCGACTATCCCGATGTCATTCTCGACGTGACCACCACCGAGGAGGGACGCGTCGATCTCGGCAGTGGATGGGATGGGGCTGGCGTTCGCACTCGAGGAGCACGTGGCGACGCATATCGCACGCGGCGTGCTGGCGTGCTTGAGGATTGGTGTCCGCCGTTCGCGGGATACTTCCTGTACTACCCCAGCCGTCGACAACAGCCCCGACGCTCTCAGCCTTTATCGAAGCACTTCGACTGTAGGGCGATCCGGATTCCGCGTCCCAGTATTTATACAAACTTCGGGCAGCCGCGTCAGTCAATCCCACCCGCGCCCCTGTCAATCAGGTCGTCGATTTCCCCGACCGTGATCGCCGATCTCGTCCAGTCCAGCGACCCATCTGCAAGGTCTCGAGCGGCGCGGATGAGACCGGAATAGGCTGCGCTGGCGAGCGCGCCGCCAACGCTGATGCGTTTGACACCGATCTCGCCGAGGCCGGGGACCGTCAGCAAGCCATCACGCGGACCGATCAGCACATGGACTGGGCGGTCGACGGAGGCGACGATCGAACGAATGGCCTGCGCGGTCGGCAGGCCGGTGGCAAGGAGGACGTCGGCGCCGGCTTCCTGGTACGCCTGCAGGCGGCGAATCGCGTCAGCGAGGTCTGACCGGCCGTGGAGAAAGTTGTCGGTTCGGCCCGTGAGCATGAACCGGAACTTTAGCTGGCGCGCGGCCTCCGAAGCAGCGCGAATGCGGTCGGCGGCACGTGCGACCTCGAAGATCGGATTGTTCGCGTCCCCCGTTGCGTCCTCGATCGAACCTCCGACCAGTCCGGACGCCGCGGCCAGACGGATGGTTTCAGCGACCGTCTCGGGGTCACGACCGAATCCGTTCTCCAGATCCGCGCTGATCGGCAGGTCCACGGCCGCGACCATCGCGCGGATGTGGGCGAGCACATTGTCGCGTCCGGCTTTGTGATCCCGGACGCCCACGGAGCGGGCGTAGCCGGAGCTGGTCGTCGTCAGGGCCTTGAAGCCGAGACCCGCCAGAATGCGGGCCGAGCCCGGATCCCATGGATTGGGCGCGACAAAGGCACCGGGCGCGGCGTGAAGGGCGACGAAGTCGCCGGCCTTTTGAGTTTGAGTCTTCATGGCGGCTCCAGAGTTTGGGCGCAACGTAGCACGAACGCGGCCGTCGAGGTGGACCTTGTAGGTCCGGCCGCCCATCGCCCTCGAGATGGAAGGCGATGTGGTGAAAGCGATCTATGTCGTGCGGAATCCCGACAAGCTGAGACACCTCGCCTCGTTCTGAGCGGATCCAATCTGGCAAGGAATACATCGACGGCCTTGCCGGCCTGTGAAACGTTGTGCTTGGTCACGGCCGCCGTGAGCTCGTCGACGCTCATCTGACCTCCCGCGCCGGGCCTCGGCCCAGGAGCGGATCGTAGCACGCTAAGCGTGCTATAGTGCTACTCGGTGATCCGGACGCTGGCCGATGACACGACCCGGGACATCTGGAACGGCGTCAACACGAAGGCCGCCCGGCACATACCTCGAGAGCTGTGGGCAATCGTTCGGCGGAAGCTGGACCAGATCGACGCGGTGACGAGGCTCGACGATCTGAAGGTGCCACCGGGGAATCGGTTGCACGCGCTCACGGGTGACCTCCGAGGTCGCCACGCGGTGCGCGTCAACGAGAAGTATCGAATCGTGTTCCGCTTCGAGGGCGCGGACGCGTTCGACGTGTGGTGCACCGACTATCACTGAGGAACTTGAATGCTGCCGACCCACCGCCCACCGACGCATCCTGGCGAGATGCTCTTGAAGGAATTCCTCGAGCCGCTCGGTGTGTCCCAGGTCGAAGCGGCCAACCGGATGAACATTCCCTTCCAGCGGCTCAACGCCATCGTCAGGGGCCGCCGTGGCGTCAGCGCCGACACCGCACTCCTGCTCGAGGCGCTGACGTACTGGGATGCGCAGATCTGGCTGACGCTCCAGGCAAGGTGGGACCTCTGGCACGCCATGAAGGCTCGGGGATCGCGACCGAAAGTCCGCGCACTCCCTAGGACGGCGTAGGGCGTTCGGCAGTCGCCTCACGGTCGGCGACGCCGAAGTAACAGGGGCGGGTGTCGCCAGGACTATTTCGCGCCGGCCCGCAGCTTGGACGCCATCGCGCACTCGCTCATCACAGTGAAGTAGCGTTGCACGCCCTCGGCCCCGACGATGAAGGGATGGTTTTCGCCCGGCTGACGCGGAGCGGCGAGCAGGCGCGCCTTGGTGTAGGCGCCGTCATACTCGCTGTGGTTGGAGAGCACGACACTGGCCCCCGCGTCGCCCGCCACCTTGGCGATCTTGCGCTGCGAGGAGATGTATTCGTCCCACCGGGCCCCATCGGTACCGAACGCGCCGGTCAGCGTGCCTCCGGAGTAGGCGACCATCACCGTCCGGCCCTGATCCTTGACCGGGAAAACATAAGACAGGGTGCCCGGCGTGTGGCCTGGGGTGGCGACGATCTCCACGATGGTGTCCCCCAGCGTCACTTTCGTGCCCTCCGGACCCACGGTGATGTCTCGCTTTGGCACGCCGCCGGGAGCTGTCGCCGGACGCTTCAACGTGGCCTCCCAATCGGCGGCGCCCATCACCACTTGGGCGCCGTAACGCTTCTGCAGCTCCGCGGCGCCCTGGTCATGGTCGCCGTGCGCATGGCTGATGATCACGTACTTGATGTCGCGCGGGTTCAGACCGAGCTTGGTCAAGCCTTCGACGATCTCGGGCTCGGTGGCCCAGGCAAAGTTGGTGTCGATGATGATGATCCCGCCGCTGGTCTGAAGCGCCCACGAGGAGTGCTGGCGCGTTCCCATCCAGTAGAGATTGTCGAAGACCTTGAAGGGCGGCGCATACCAGTTGGCCCTGTCCGGCGTCTGCGGCGCGCCGGCGCCGCGCCCAGCGGGGCCCGCGCCGCCGCCGGGCGGAGCGCTGGGCAGGCAGAGATTGACAAAGGTCGCGCGATAGTCCTGTCCCGCGGCGGTTTTGGCCGCGAGGACATGGGTATCAATCTGGCTCGACGGCGCCTGCGCCAGAGCGGCGGTGGCCAGCAGCATGGCCGAAAGTGACGCAATCGCGATGGGTGTGTGCTTCATGTCTTTTTTGCAGGCGCGTCGAATCTGTCCATTCAGTATCGCGGTTCAATACTTGGCGGAAGAAACGTAGCACGAAACCCGCGAAAGGGATGGGACATTATTGCCAGTCGGCGTGAGACAGTTGCCGCTGCCCCACGCCCCCGTCATGCCTGTGCAGCCGCACGCTGGGGCCAGAGCCAGGTCCTTCAATCCGTCCGCACCGTGGGCGCGGGATTAGTAGACACGTGTACTCGACTGCCACTTCAACTTCGGCGCGGGCCAGAGTCGCTTCACTCCGCCGCCATCCGATCTGCCATTTCGAGCCAGTCCAACTCCTCCTCTATTAGATGAAAGGCGTCGTCGCCAATCTCATCGTTGGCACGCATGGCGAGCACCGCCTGCCGCGCGGCCTGGATGGCTCCGCGACGGAGGCCGCTGTGTGCGAAGCGCGTGGCGTCCTCGGCCTCAGTCACCGTTCGTTCAGACATCAGATGTGCCGTGAACTCCAGCCGGACTGCCTCCGCAACCGGCGATTCGTCGTGTAGAAAGCTCGCCAATCCTGCCTGCAACCCGCGTTCTCGGGCAGAGCGTAGTTCGCGGCCGACCGGGTCGTCGTCGTGCAACTCGAGCGCGTGTAGCAGAGGCTTGAGCGTCAGTCCCTGGATCACCAGGGTTCCGAGCACGACCGAGAACGCCGTCAGCAGAATCAGATCCCGATGCGGGAAAGCTGAGGGGAGCGCCAGCGCTGCAGCGAGAGAGACGATCCCCCGCATGCCGGCCCACGAGATGATCATGCCGCTCCCAACGGTCGGCCGCAACATCGGCCGGGGAGGATGAAATCCAAGCCGGCGATGTCGCCACCGGACCACGGCGTTGAAGGACATGTGCCAGGCGACGCGCACGACGATCACGGTCAGCAGAACCGCGCCGGCAACAGCAAAGTACCGCCCCCGCTCGGCAGCTTCCAGGCTCTCGAGGATCGGCCGAATCTGCAGGCCGATGAAGATGAATGCGAGGACATTCAGGGCGAAGACAACCGTCTCCCACACGGCATACGTCGGAATGCGTATCCGCGCGGGAATGCGCTCCGGCGCGGTCTGCGCCACCGCAATCGCGTAGCACACCATGGTCAGCACGCCCGAGAGACCGATGTGTTCCGCGAGTATCCAGACGCTGAACGTGCTGACGAACTGAAGAATGATCGCGGTGGGCACATGCTGCACACGATCCATGACCTGCAATGTGAGCCAGCCGAGGGCCGGTCCGACGACGATGCTGCCGGCGACCGCGAGCGGGAAGGTTGGCGCCACCGCGGCGATGGAGAAGCCGCTCCCGGCGACGGCTCCCACGGCGAGGCGGTAGATCAGGAGCGCACTCGCGTCATTGAGCAGGCTCTCGCCTTCGAGGATTGTCAGGATGCGATGCGGCGGTCGCAGCTGTCGCAGCACGGCGGTGGCGGCGACGGCATCGGGCGGCGCAACGATCGCACCCAGGGAAATCGCGGGCGCCCACGGAATCGCCGGAATCAGCGTGCGAACGACAACGGCCACGGCGACGGTTGTGAACCCGACCGCGAAGACGACCAGCCCCGTGACCGGAGCCCAGTTGTCTCTGAGATCTCTGAGCGAGGCATCGTATGCCGCGTCGAGCAGAACAGGGGCAACGAACAGCGCCAGCGCAAGCTCGGGAGGCAGCGCGAAGGAAGACGCGACCGGAAGAAACGCCAGCAGCGCACCACCGAGCGCCAGAAAGACCGGATACGGGGCGCTGACGCGGCGTGCTGCCGCCGCCAGAATCACCGCGGCAACGAACAGGACCAGAAGCTGTTCGAGTTCGCTCATACCCGCATACAAGAACTCGGTGTTCGCCGGTCGTGGGCATCCACACGAGACCCATGCTCACCGTGTCCAGCGAGTTGTCGAGCTTGAGTGCCGTCGATGCCGAACTGGTTGAGGTTGTTCCCCCACATGACCTGGTAGCGCAGTGTCTTCGCGATCAGCCCGTTCGCAAGAGGGCCCTGCGGCGTCGAGCGCGCGACACGGCCGGGCCAGATCCGACGATCGTGAACGCCCAGTCCACTCCGAGTGGACGGGGGATCGCGCCGTCTCGTGCAGACGTTCCGCGCGCTCTGGAGCGACACGGTGAAGGCTGAAGGTTACTCGCGGGTGACGTGGGAGATCGCGCCGATCGGGGATTCGTGCCGCCTGACAGTGGATCGCCGTGATGTCATCGCGCTTCGACCGTTTCGATCGACCATCCATCGCTGACTTTTCTCAGGCCGAACTTCCAGGTTCGCGAATCGACTTGCAAGTCCCTGCTCCCAACCTTCGGCACGTATCGCACGGTCCCGCTGCAATCAGCCTCCGCGCGAGCGCCGGCGACGCCGATCCAGCAGCGATTGAACGAGAGCTCCTGCTTCTCGAGCCGGTCGAAGGCCCTGTCGAGCGCTCGTTCATTCACCGACGGCCAGACGGCTCTCGCAGCGCCGACGTCAAGGGCGCTGAATGCGCTGCGGTATCGACCCAGAACCGTCTCGATGGCCGCTGTGTCAGCTGCGGGCGGCGGTGGTTCAGATGCGGGCTCACCCGTAGGCGGTGGTGACGCGGAAGTTGCAGATGCAGACGCTGCCGTTGCGGGAGTGCTTGGCGGCTGTGCCAGGTCGGGCGCCGGCGGCAGGGAAGGCTGCGCTGGTGGCTCCACTGCCGGTGTCGCCAACGCTCCCGTCCCGGCCGATGTCAACTCGAGGGCGTCTGCGGTCGGCGCCGATGGCACGACCAACGGCCCCGAGTTCGGCGGGTCGACCGGCAGTGCTGTGGTTCGTTCAGCGGGAGGCGACGCTGTTGCTGCCGCCGGCGCCCGAACTGGCTCGAGCGGGCGCAAAACCGGATCAACGGTGCCCCTCCTGGTGATCGTCGTATTCGGATTCGGCGTGGTTCCCGCCACGGCTCGACCCGGTGGCGGCCGAGTGTCGTTTTTGTCGGGGTTCGCCGGCGGCGCCGACGCGCCGGGTTCGCGCGGGGTGGCTGCCGCGGGCCGAGTCCTGTCAGCGGACAGAACAGACGCTGACTCCGTGACCGCCTCACGATTCTGGCCGGTTGTTCCTGACGATGTTTCGGCCTGACTGGTGTCACGAGGCTGAGCGGCTCGCTCGGACGGCGGGCTCGGGAATTCCGGGACCGCGGGACGATGCATCACGAACCACGCGACGAAAGATGCGGCCACTGCCACCCCGCTGAGCGCCCCGCGATAGCGCACGAAAAGGCTTGGCGGAGGCGGAATGGCGGGCGGCAGCGGCACGGGCTTGAACTCGCCCTGAGGGGTCTCTTCGGAGAGGAAGGTGTCGAGATAATCCAGATCCCCCACTGGCTCCGGGAGTTGTTCCGTGCGAGCGACGAGCTTGCCGTCTTCCCGCTCGAACTGGTCCAGCGCCCGCTCGACTTCGGCGTCGGAAACGTCAGCGGGAATCTTGGGGAGAGAGTAGTCGGCCATGGCGCGGTGGGCCTCAGGGGGCAAATGAGTAGTCGAACGCCACGATGGGCGTCCACCGCGCGTTGAGCCCTGATTGCGTCACGGGCCGCAGCACATTTGCCGACACGATCCAGCCTCCTTCGACATTCCATTTCACGCCGCCGACGACCACGAGACGGTCGGTTGTTTGCGGTACTCCCGTGAGCCGTATCGTGTCCACACCAGCCAGCCGCGGATGAGGGACCGTGGTCTGCGTGAGCTGCCCGAAGTCATCAAGTCGGCGACCGTAGAACTCCCCGACCAATGTGAGCCGTGGGACGGCGACAACCGTCACGGCCCCGGCATAGTCGAGGCCACCGAAAGGGCCATGAATCCCAAATCCCGCTTCGCCGTGCACTCCGACGCGCCCGGCCTCGAGCGATCCGAGAACTCGGGCCTTGATGCTCAGCTCTCCTGCACCAAGCAGGTTATCCTCATCTCCGGTAGGAAACCTCGCCTCGCCCCCCACCGCGAGACCGCTGGCTCCGCTGCGGACCACGCTGTACTTCCCGCGAAGGGCGAGGTCGCCGGGTCCCGATGCCGTCGCGGACGCCGCCGCCTGCACGAGCGTGCGGCCGCGATAGGTGTCGACGCGCTCACCGTTCAGACTGAGTGTCACGAACGGAAGGGCGGCGCTCAAGTCGAAGCGATCGGTCACTCCGAAATTGCCCGAGACGATCACGCTGTTGAGGCGAATGCGGAGCGACACAGTCTCGATGTCGAAAGGCTGGGTCTCGCCTCGCAGAACCGAGGCCGTCGACACCAGCGTCCCGTCACCTAGGTTCTGACCGTCGATGGTATCGAACGCGGTGTTTCGGTAGCTGATACCAACCGAGGTGCGCATCGCGCCGCTGGTCAACGACCATTCGGTGAAGGAGGGACCGAAGCTGTCGGTCGACCGTGTCATGGTGCCGAGAGCAGGATCGAGACGATAGGCGAATCCGCTCGACGTCGAGGCGATCGGCAGCGTGGCCACCTCGTGGACGAGGAACGTGGCCACCGTGTCGCTCGTCTCGATGGCCGCCTGCTCGTCTCGGACGAAGTCGTCGGTGGCGATCGAGCGATTCGTCAAGAGGAACAGGAGGACGTCGCTGATCGCCTGCTGTGCCGCTGCCGGCTCCGGCGACGCACACACGAGAACCAGTGCTGTCAGAATCGTCAGCCAGCCGAAGCGACCTCGCCGGCGCGCTGCCGCCGACGCTGCACTCGAGCGACGGACTCCTTGATGCTCTCGAATCATCGGCACTCGATCACTTGGCTTGCTGCGTGGCGGTGAAGGTCTGCCCCGCAATGGTCACCGTGCCTGTTCGTGTGGCAGCGCCGCTGTTCGACGCCACACGAATACGCACGTTCCCCGATCCCGTACCGCTCGCTCCAGAGTTGATCGTGATCCACGAGGCGTTGCTCGTGGCCGACCAGGTGCAGTGGCTGCTCGTGGTTACGGCGATGGAGAAGTTGTTGTCGCCGCCGGCGCCGAAATTCGCGGCTGTGGGTGAGATGACGTAGACGCACGGCGCGGCCTGCTGAGTCACCGTGAAGGTCGCACCCGCTATGGTGAGGGTGCCCGTCCGGGCTCCGCCGGTGTTCGCCAGGGCGCTGAAGCCGACGGAACCATTTCCGGTGCCGTTCACGCCGGAGGTGATCGTGAGCCACGGCGCATTGCTCGTCGCCGTCCATGCGCACGCACTCGTGGTCGTGACGGCGACCGTGCCTGTGCCTCCAGTCGCCGCGACGGACTGACTCGTCGGAGCAATCGTGAACGTACAGGCTGGCGCCGCCGCCTGACTCACCGTGAACGTCGCACCCGCAATGGTGAGCGTGCCCGTTCGGGCCGTACCGGTATTCGCCTGGGCGCTGAAGCCGACGGAGCCACTTCCGGTGCCGTTCGCGCCGGAGGTGATCGTGAGCCATGGCGCATTGCTCGTCGCCGTCCATGCGCACCCGCTCGCGGCCGTAACGGCGACGGTGCCCGTGCCTCCCGACGCCGCGACGGACTGCCCCGTCGGAGCAATCGTGAACGTACAGGCTGGCGCCGCCTGAGTCACCGTGAACGTCGCACCCGCAATGGTGAGCGTGCCCGTTCGGGCTGTACCGGTATTTGCCTGGGCGCTGAAGCCGACGGAGCCACTTCCGGTGCTGTTCGCGCCAGAGGTGATCGTGAGCCACGGCGCATTGCTCGTCGCCGTCCATGCGCACCCACTCGTGGTCGTGACGGCGACCGTGCCTGTGCTTCCAGTCGCTGCGACGGACTGACTCGTGGGAGCAATCGTGAACGTGCAGGCTGGGGGGGCCGTGGCTGCCGCCTGAGTCACGGAAAACTGGTGACCCGCGATGATGCTCGTGCCCGTCCGGGCGGCGCCGGTATTCGGGCTGACATTGAACGTCACCGACCCACCGGCGTTGCCGCTCGAGCCGGATGTGATGGTGATCCACGCAGCGAGGCTGGTGGCGGTCCATGCGCACCCTTGACCTGTCGTCACGCTGACAGTGCTTCCACTGACGCCAGCGGCCTGAACGCTCAGGCTGGTCGGTGAGATGGACCAGGTGCACGTGGCCCCGCCGTCGTTTGTACCCAACTGCCTGACCGTGAATGTCTGATCCGCGATGGCGACCGTTCCCGTCCGCTGGCCGCCTGTGTTGGGCGCGACGGTGATCGTCACCGCCTCGCTGGTGCTGCCGGTGCTCGGAGTCACCGACATCCAGCCGGCGCTGGTCGTTGCCGTCCAGGAGCAGGCGTTCGCGGCGGTGAGTCCCACGGTCGTCACGCCGCCCGCAGCGGCGATGTCCTGGCTCCCGCGGTCGATTTCGAATCGACAGGGGGCGGCGGTCTGCGCGACCCGAATGTGCTCGTCGTTGATGACGATGTCGCCTTGTCGCGGCGATGACTGCGGATTCGCCACGATGCGGAAGGTGACTTCACCGCTTCCCTGTCCGGATGACGGAGACAGATCAGTGATCCAGTCGGCAGGCGTCGACGCTTTCCACGTGCACTCCGGTTGTGTGGTGACCAGAAGGGAGCCCGTTCCTCCGCTGCTCTCCATGTTGTTGACCGTCATGGCGAGGGCGATCTGGCACTTGGCAGGAATCGGGCTCGTCGTGACGTTCGAGGAGGAAACGCAGGCCGTGACCAGCAGCGCGACTGATGGTACCAGCAGCGCCGCGGACAACAACCACCGCCGGCAGGCACGCGTGACCCAACACACTGAATGCGTCGAACGCATCGAAATCCTCGAGGTCGTCAGCCGAGCTTGTTCCCTGACTGATCGTCGCAGCTTATTACATCCTGCGATCAGGTGTCGTGAGGTCGGCGCAGAAAAATTGGCATGAAAAGAAGTCGCCGTGTCAGCGACCTTCTGTCATTTGTGAGGGCTCTTCATGGTCGCTCGATTGGTCAACCTGAACCACAGAGGTTCAACCTGAACCACAGCGGCCAACCTGAACCACAGAGGTTCAACCTGAACCAGAGAGATTCGACCATCTATCCGCGATGTTGTCGGTGACGTGGTCCCGCGAATCGCTATCTTCGCGTCGCTGGCTATCAGGCGCGTCGCTGGCTATCAGGGATGTTCGTTTAACGCTCCGGCCTTGACCGATGTGGGCACGCTCCAGATACCTCTGCATTCGCAGCACTCATACCAGGCGAGGCCGCTCTGATCGCGATGCGTCCGGAGCGGCATCGGCTCCGCGCGCGTCCCGTCGCATCCCGGGCAGACCACGGGGTCTGCGCTAGCCTTCCTCTCTCGCTGACGACGAGGAGGCCTGCCGTGCTGAATCGGATCGGCTGGCAGGCGCGTCAGCTCCGCGAGCACCCGCGCTCGACGCTGCTGTACTTCGACAAAGCGGGTGTGCTCAACGATCGCAGCAGCCATTTGTCAACCCCTACAGCTCGATGAAAGTGAACGATGTGGTCGACGCGCGTCGCTCAAGCGACCTCGACGGCCACCGCTGGAGGCGGTGTCGTCTCGACCCCAGCGGCCGCGCCGACGGCAACTTCGGCGCGTGCCGGCGCGGGCGTCTCCTTCACCTTTCCCTGCGACACTTCGAGTTGGGCGATGACGATGGCTTTGTGGCCGCCATCAACTCTGGGGAGACATCCGCGAATCAATTGTTCGGCGCGAAGCGACGCGAGCACGACGAACTGAAACGCTCCGATTCCTGCTGGTTGCTGCATTACAGCGACCCGCCGGACATGACGAGCACTCTGGGTAACGGAGGCGACTGGACTGCCATTCGAACCCTCACAGGAAGGCTTTGGTGAGGGCTCGGGCCAGGGAGGCCTAAGAGCTCAAGAAAGCGGACGGGTTAAGTATACCGTTAATCGGAGCGACGCCGATGAACGACCCTTCGGCCAGGCGCTCCACTCGCCGCCCGATGCAAATCCGTGAATGCCGTGCCGCCCGCCAGATCAGCACGATGGAAGAGTGTCAGGACAGGCCATCCAGCCTGTCCTGACGTCGTGCCTACCAGCGCGGTTCAGAGCGGCGCCCGCGCGAATCACCTCCGCCGAAATCACCGGTGTACGCCGGCTTCGGACGGGCTTCGTTGACGGTGAGACCGCGACCACCGAGCTGATATTCATTCAATTCGGTGATGGCTCGTTGGGCCTCATCGTCGGTGCTCATCTCCACGAACGCGAAGCCGCGCGCCCGGCCGGTCGCCATGTCGCGCATGACTTTGACGGTTTCGACGGTTCCCGCGCGCGCGAAGAGCTCTTGCAGCTCGTTTTCGCCCGTCTCGTAAGGGAGATTGCCAACATGCAACTTTCGACTCATGAACTGACTCCTCTGTCGCCACCGGCGACGATCGGCGCTGCCGATGGGCAGCGGCCGTACCCGACGTTCCTGTAGAAGTCGGGTGGATTTCGTCTCGTAGCTAGCAGAGGTTCAGGAGGAGCGAGTCAGGATAGGCTCGTTACGCCCAAAAGGCAGCACAGCACGCGGCAAGATCCGACGCCGCATCATAGCACATACGGCGATGCCGTTCCTCAGGCTGCTCAGTCGGAGCACACTACGGCCGCGACCGACCGATTCGAAAAAATGACGGATCGATCGTGTCCAGAAGACGCGGAACGTCGAATCCTGTCGCGTTCGCCATGACCACGGTCCCAATGCCTTCTCGTGGGTACACCCGCATCATGCAGTGAAACCCGCCGCCGCCCCCTTCCTTGAAGAAGAAGCGCACGCCGTCGAGTTCTCTGATGTGCCACCCGAGCGTCATCGCAACAGGTGCTCCTTGCGTCGTCTGTTGCGGAGCATAGAGAAGCTGCCGCGTCGTGCCGTTCAACAGCACGGACTGCTCACGGAGCTGGTCTTGAAGGACCTTGCCGAAACCCCTTGCGGTCCCGACGAGCCCGCCAAATGCCGGCCCATTGAGATAATGGCTCCGGATTTCCAGCCACCTGCCGCTGTAATCGCCGACCAGATCCTGATCGATCAGAAATCCCCTGGCGAGATTCATGATCGAATACTTCTCGAGATAGCCGGTGGCGTGGTGAGGAGGATCCGCCACAATGTATCCGAGTTCTTGCGGGCCGATGGCCAGCGGTCGCAGGATGCGCTGGCTGACATAGGACGGAAACGTTGCCCCGCTCGCGCGTTCGACGAGTTTCCCGAGCAGCCAGTAGCCGATGTTCGAATAGGCGTATGTGGTGCCGGGCACGAACGACAGGCGCGGATGATCGCGCAACACGGCGGCAAGGGCGGAGTTCTCGTCGAAACGTTCATGATCCGCCACAGGATGCACCCAGCGCAGCGGAATCGGATTCGGGATGCCGGACGTGTGAGAGATCAGCTGCCGAACGGTGACACGCGGACCGTACGGGAACGAATCCACGTACCGTTTCACGGATTCGTCGAGCGCCACTCTTCCTGCCTCGAGGAGTTGAAGCACGGCGATCGCGGTGATGGTCTTGCTCATCGAGTAGGCCATCATCGTCGTGTCGGCATCGACGGGCACGCAACGGCGGATATCCGCCCAGCCACCAGCGTGCTCGAACAGGACATCCTTGGAACTCACCACGACGTACTGAATGCCGGGCGTCTTCGAGTTCCTGATCAGAGCGGTCAAGTACGATTCGACGCCTGCCGACCCGACCGGCCGACGGTCACTCATGTCCGGCCGACACGCCGCCGCAAGGGACACCAAGAAGACGACGTGCATCGCGTGGGCGACCGATTCACGCCGCGTGCACCTGCTGCGGCTGTCGTGAGAGCAGGCCGCCAGTGGCCAACGCGACGGCTGCGACGACAACCCACAGCGCGGCGGCCAATACCCAGCCGTAGGTCAAGAAGGTCAGCCCGGTCGCCACAGGCGTGAAAATGAAGATTGTGCTGGCTGTGAGGCTCGCGTGCATCAGCGTCGTGACGAGCAGGCTGCCGGTACGGTCGTAGAGCCACACCATCAGTACCCTATAGGCCGTCAGTTGCGTTATGGCAGCGAGAACGGCGAGGGGCAGGTAGAGGATCAGAGGGAGCCTTCCGGAGTACGTGCCGCTTATGAAGAGCTGCTGCAGAAGATGCCACGCTCCCCACAGGACGCCCACGATGAGCCCGGTGGCGAAGACACCGTGGCGCAGCCTCAGCCTGGGCACGGCAAACCCCGTCCAGCCGATTTCCTCGAAAACCGTTGTAAATCCCGCCGCGATGGCAGCCAGCAGAACGGCAGCCTTGTCGTCCGTGGTGAAAATCGGGGAGGTGAGCGAAAGCGCGAAGAGTACCGCCGCCGCCAGAAGCGGGGCGGGCAGCAGCGCCATCGCGTACCAGCGAGCGGCCACGCGCCACAGGAGCAACCGCGACAGAACCTCGCGAAGGCCCGCCCGTCCGGAGACGATTCCGGTCAGCAGGACGCCTGCGATGCTGGGGCCTGCGAGCATCGCCATGATCGCGGGCAGGAACAGCCCCTCGGTCTGCCAGCTCGTGCTCGCGAAGCCGCCAGGACCGACCACCAGCACGAAGCCGCCCCATGAGATGGCGAACGTAAGGGCGTAGTAGGCCAGTACCGGGTGCCTGTTGATGAACGCCTCAATCGACATACCATCTTCCCTCTGCTGGAAGACCGTTGGTCCGCGCCCGCGTGACCACGACGCGTCTCGATTTGATCGTTGGGGCATCTCGCTCGACCAGCGTTCGCCGATCATCTGCTCGCACGCTGCCCAGAATGCCTGCGCGAGCGCCGGGTCGGCAACATCGGGCGCGCGGCGACACCGATCGAAGAATCTCCCGCTCACGTCCGGCAGGTCCGGGTCTGCGGCCAGTCTCAGCACGGGAATGGCGCCGACCTCGGGGCGGACGAAGCCCGGTCGCGCCAGCGTGTGGATGAACGCGCGCACCATACGTGGCAAGCGGGCCTGCGCACCGGTGAGCACCGCGCCCGGATGGACGGCGGCCGTGGTCAGGTGCGGAGCTCGCCGCGCCAGCTCGGACATGAAGAGCCAACGTCCTCGCTGCGCCTGGTTGTTGGCGGCGAGCCAGTCGTAGGGCCGATGGGCGAAGGACAGGTCGTCCATGGCGATCTGACCCTTGCGCTGGTAGATGCCGGTCAGCGTGACGACACGGGCGCGGGCCGCGTCCAGCCGATCGCGGAGCAACGTCGTCAGGAGGAACGGGCCCACCACGTCGACCGCCAGCGTCGCTTCGATCCCGTCGACGGTCAACGTGCGTTGTGGAAACGTGGCGCCTGCGTTGTGCACGAGCACGTCGAGACGCGGCCACCCGGTGAGGATCGCCCTGGCGGCGAGCCGGATCGAGGCGAAGTCACCAACGTCGCACGTCACCACCGACACATCGGCGCCCGGCTGTTTCGCGAGAATGAACCGCCGAACTCGCTCTCCTTCCACGGTGCGTCGACAGAGCAGCACGACCGAGCCGCCGAGTCGCGCAAGACCGAGCGAAACTTCCTGGCCGATGCCCGAGTTCCCTCCGGTCACGGCGCAGACTCTTCCTTTGAGCGACCACCGCCGTTCATCGACCCAGGGCTGCAGCTCCCTGGCAACCAGGCCGGTGACGGCGCCAAGCACCAGTCCACCAAGCACACCACCCATCGTGCCGGTCAACGCAATGAAGGCTCTTGAGGAGTCTAAGGACGGCATCGAGGCCCCGAGGAAGATCGCGCTCATGGCGAGCGCCCACGCCGGCACATGGATCCAGATCCACCGACCGGCGTGTTCGGCATGACGACGAAGGATGAACCACTGCGCGCAGCCGAAGCAGAGACCAGCCCCGGCGCCTGCCATCGCGGCCACGACCAGCACGAGCGAGAGGCGGGGTTCTTCGGGCGCCGTTAGGTCGTGATTGATGAACAGCGAGGGCGTCATCCCGACGATCCAGCCCGTGACGGCGATGGCGACCGTTGCCGCCACCCATTCCGCCGCGCGCAGGCGAGGAAGCCGTGTGCGGAGCACGCGCCACTGGAATCCCGCCAGCGCCGTCCCTTCGACGGCGCCGACCGCCGCAAACGTCGCGAGGGTCAGGAAGCGACTGCCGAGCGATTGCGGTTCCCCAATCAGCGCGTTGATGGCCAGGGCCGCACCGGTGGCCACGCCGATGCCCACGAGCTCCCCGGCGGCACACGCGATGATCCAGCGGCGATAGAACGACATCGGGCCCCTCCGGAGCAGCCCACTCATACGGATTCGAGAGACAAGGCCGAAGCACTGTCAAAGCCAATGCGCCAGAAGACCACAGGATCTCCTGACGTGGTTGGCAGCCCGTCAGAGAAGGCTTTCCGAACGGGCTCGCCTCGATCTGCAGTCGAGGCGAGCATCTGCAACTGTTCGCCCGGGGCACCCAGCGTTGAGGCTATACGCTCGCAGTGGCTGACTCCCGGACACCCAGAGGCTGTCGCGAGAACGCAAAGTCCGCGTCCACGTCGTAGTACGTGTTCTCGCTTGCGTCCCCGAGCGTCGAGTCAACGTACGCCTGCACCTGGCCCGTGGAGGGGGCTTCCCACAGGCAGGTGACCATCGAGCGATCGCGGCTTGGATAAAACTGCAGGACGCGCACACTGGCCGGTGCGCCCTCGTTCTTCATGAGTCGCTCGCCCCTCGAGAAAGCCGCCTGAGCATTCTTGATCCGATGCAGTACCACAACATACATCTCACACCTCCTTGCGATTGGTCGAATCGGGATCGACGGTAACCGTTGCGAGGGGCGGTTCGCATCGCTCGAAGGCACCATTTTCTGGAGGCAGGACGTGGTGAAAAATCACCATGCGACGATCAGACGAGGTTGTGCGAAAAGGCGAACGCCGTCGCGGCCGCGCGTGAGGAGACGTCCAGCTTGGCGAAGATGTTCTGGACATGTCGGGCCACTGTGTGCTCGCTGATGAACAGCTCGTCGGCGATTTCGCGGTTGCTCTTCCCGGCCGCGATGAGACGCAGCACCTGGAGTTCCCGGGCCGTCACCCCCCGGGCATCGTCAGGTCCGGTGTTGACAGCCGTGGGTCCAACGAGGGAGTCGGCGCGCGCTTGGTCCGGCGCGGCTCCGAGCTCCTTGAAAGCTCTTCGAGCCGCCTCCAGCTCCAGGCTGGCGGTGTCGTAATCCCGCAGGGCCCGACAGGCCAGACCAACCAGCAGCCGCACCCTCGCCACCTCGTAGGGGGCGTCGAGATCCTTCCAGATGGAAAGCGCCCGCCGAAGTGCGATCAGCGCATCGCCCGCCTGGCCGTCGGCGAGCGCCACGGCTCCTCGGGAGTGTGCGGCCATGGCTTCGAGTGCCTCGCACTCAAGATGCTTGGCCGTCTCGTCGAGCTCACGACAGGCGGCGCGCGCCAGGTCGACGCTTTCGACAACGAGCATGATCTCAACGTACGCGGGTAGGATTCCCGCTCGGCGCAACGGGCTAGTCGTCTCGGCCGTGATTCGCCTGATTGCGGCGACGGCCGATTCCGCCCGCCCCTGAGCCAGCCGTAACAGGGCCAGCCCCGGTTGCGGCTCGCAACCGTGCAGGCTCGCATGGCGGTAGGCCTCCTCAGCTGCGTCGAACTCGCCCCGCAGGCGATGCGCCTCGCCCTGACAATAGAAGGCCTTGCCGCAGGCCAGTTGATTGAGGACCCCTCGCGTGAAGTTGTCCGCGGAGCGGTGCGCCTCCTTCAGCGCACTCTCCCAATCGCCACCGAGAAGCATGATCTCGGCGCGATGGACCAGACACAGCCCGTTGTGGGCGACCATCTCGGGCTGGCGCTCGCACCACCTGGTCAGCGCGCGGGTCCATTCGCGGACGTGGCGCACGTCGTAGACTGCCCGACAGAACGCGATCGTGTTGCAGTAGATGATGCCCGTTACGATCGGCGACAGGTCGCTCGCCGCGGCAGCCACCAGCGCTTCGTCGACGAGGCGCAGGCCTTCCTTGACCCGTCCGAGTCGCATCAGCGCGCGCGCCTGATCATCCCTGGCCAGCCACACGAGATCGGCATCCGCGAAGCGCTCGCCGATCTCCGCAGCCACCCGCGCCGTGGCCAGGCCGCCCTCGAAGTCATCGCGACCCATCTGCTCCAACCAGACGGGAATCAGCAGGTAGCCCCGCTCCACGCAGTCACGTCCGAAACCATCGAGCAGTCGCTCTGCGCGGGCGAACCACCCTGCGCCGCGGGCCCGCTCGCCCCTGAACAGATAGCTGTGGCCAATCCAGAAACCGCAGCGCACCGCGCGGGGGACGTTGCCGCCATTGAGGTAGCCCTGGTGGGCGCGTTCCAAGCCGCCGACGTAATCATCGTCACGGCCGAGCATGTAGGCCGATCCGGCCAGGCGCTCGAGGTCTTCGGCACTCAATGGCTCGGTCCGATCAGCGTTCGAGAATGACTCGAAGGCGTCGACCCACGCCTGCTCAAGAAAGAATTTGCGGCCCAGCTCGAGGTCGGTGGCTTCTCGCATGGTCACTACCTGGCGGCGACAGCGGTGACTATAGTCCGATCCCGTTCATCAGACGGAGCGCCCACGCTTCGCGGCCGCTGCGTACTTGACCACGCGCACGCGCTCGACGGTCACGAGCGCGCCGCCCGTCACCATCTCATCCAGGATCGGCAGCAACTGCTCGACGTGGGCTTCGTCATCGACGACTTCGATGAGAACCGGCAGATCGGTGGACAGCTCGACAAGGTGCGCCGTGTGAATGACGCTGCTTGCTCCGAATCCCGCCACCCCGTGGATGACCGTTGCGCCGGCAAACCCCTCGCGACGAAGCCGCTCGAGCAGTGCCCGCGAAAGCGGCGTGTGATGAAAGCGGTCAGACTCTCCAAGGAAGATCCTGACGAGCACCTGATTCCCATCCAGCACTCGCATCACGCCCTCCTCACCGGTCAAGCAGTTGCTTTGCGCACAGCACTCCGAGCCAGCCGGCGGCAAACGCACCCATGACAGTCGCCGTCGCGTTTACGGCAGCGGCCCGGAGAGCTCCTTCCTCGAGCAGTCGGCTCGTCTCGTAGTTGAAGCTCGAATAGGTGGTCAGCCCACCGATGAAGCCAATCGTAATCGCCGAGCGAACCGTTGACGACCACGAGAGCGTCAGGGCGGCATGCATGACCGCCGAGATGCCGAAGCAGCCGAGCAGGTTGACGATCAGCGTGCCATAGGGAAAGGCGCTGTCAAAGCGTTGCGCAGCCCAAAGAGCGATGAGATAGCGGCTACCGGTACCGGCTGCCCCAGCGAGGCAAATCCAGAGGAACTGTTCCATGCCGTGTCGCCTTCCTTTCGGGCGCCGCGGCGAGTACGAACACGCTCCCACGATCGCCCGTAGGAGTCATTGGCCGTCGGTGACGGCGGTTCATGGCGGACTCCACCGCCGTCGTGTTCCATTCAGTCTGACCGGCACCCGAGCAAGCGTCAAGCCACCGGACGGCCGATTCTCCCTGTCGAGTGCTGGGACGATTTCGAGGGGAGACAAAAGGCTGCTGCTCGCGCTCTCTAGCGCTCTTGCGCTGTCTCGTTCTGGGGAGGTTCTGCGGAGGACAACGGCTCGACTGAAGTGTCCGTCTCCGCCGTGGCGGCTTCCTGAAGCGCTCGGATGAGAAGGTCGCGTTCTGCGACTTCCTTACGCAGCCATGCGACTCCATTCTCCAATTCAGCGATGGTCGCCTCCTTGTCCCTGACGACGCCCTGGAGCCACTCGATGCCTTTCTCGCGCTCCTGAATGGCCCGGTTGCTCGACGCGAGCTCGCTCATCAGGAACGAGATGCCTTTGTCCTGCCGGCTCAACCTCACACTCATCGCCATCCAGCCAGTAGTGTCGTCGCCGGGCGCGTCGGCCACGCCACCCACCTTTCGACACACCACGAGGCTCGCCGCGCGGCTGACTTCTTCGTAACTGCCGCTGCCCGCGAGTCCGGCCACGAACGTTTTCACTCCGGGGTGACTGTCATCGCAGTCGTGGAACGCGACGTACGACCCATTCGAAAGGCTCGGCTCGAAGTGGTGAAAGTCACGGGCCACGCTCCAGTAATCGTGCAGCCCGTCGATGAAGAGAAAATCAATCGGCGATCGCCAGGGCACTTCGTACGACCGACGCCGGATGATCTCGATCACGTCTGAAACGCCCGCGGCCGACACGTTGTGTTGAATGCGCTCGAACGTCGGACGCTCTGTGCGGACGCCGGCAGGCGTATCTTCAGCGCCGACCTTGCCCTCGTGCGGATCGATGGCATGAACACGGGCGGACTTGTTCGCTGTTCTCGCCGCGCTCGCCAGAACGATGGTCGACTTTCCACAAAAGCTGCCGATCTCCACGACCGTCCCGACATGTGGTTCGGTCACCGCACGCCGCGTGACTTCGATCAGCAGCTCGGCCTCTGCCGGCCTCAGCCAGCCCTCCACGTCTTTCACACGATTCAGGATGGCGGCTCTCGATTCAGAGTCCAGCTCCGGGATCGGCGCGCGTTCCTGGACAGTCTCCGGCCTTGCGTGGAGAGCCGTCCGACTCCGGGCGCCCGTGACCTCGATCCACGGCGCGACGATCTCAGCGAGCGTCGTGTCGACGGTCAGCGGATGTTTCTCGCCTCCGACGTCGAGGCAATCGTCCAGGTAACTGTTGGCCGCCCATTCTGCGTCCATCCGGCCTTCGTCCGACAGCCGGCGCCACCGGCGCACGTGCCAGGCTTGCTGCAGGTAGTGATTGACCTCCTCGACCCTCCGCCCCTGCTCGACCTTCTGGGTATCGAGAGCTGCCCGCGCCCGAAGAGGCGCGTGGAGACATACGATTGCGGCGGTCTCCTTGACCGGGCCGTCGGTCCCGCATACCGCGTGATTGCCCTGCGCGATACGGAGCGCTATTGATCCACGGCTGATGTGCTTGGGCGGATACCGGCACTCCACGAAGCTGACGCGACCGGACTCGACGAGTTCAGCTGCGTCGCCCGACGTTCCGATCGGCTCGGGCACTCGCCGGGTCATCGTCAGGATGCCACGGGGGCTAGGTACCACCTGAGCGCGTTCCTGAACGAAGTTGACGACGTCGACCGCGAGGGCGCCGGCGGAGTCGTCAAGGATGTCGCGAAGCCGTCCACCTGGCGTGTGCCAGAACTCGTCGGCGTCGATTGGCAGGACCCATCGCGCGCCGCGGAGAAACGCCTCCCGTGCGAACTCGGTGGTGGTCTCCGCCTGGTGAAAGGGGCCGGGACGCGAGAATACGTGGACGCGCTTGGTGTCCGCGAACTCTTCCAGGATGGCGGCGGTGCGGTCCGTGGACCCGTTGTCGATCACGAGGACCTGGTCGATCCCGAACGCGAGGTGATACAGCAGATTGACGCGGATGATGTCCGCTTCGTTCCGCACCATCATCACGGCAAAAATCATGCGCGCAGCCCCGCATACCCACGGCGAGCCAACGGCGCGAGTCCCGCCCATCCGCAGCGACCGAGCTGCAGCAGGCCCCGAACGGCGGATCGGCGGCGTCCGTCCTGCCAGTCGGCGCGAACCTGTCGCGCCACGAATTCGGCCGTGAGCGCCTTCCAGTAGCGGACGCCCGCACGGTATGCCTGGGTCAGCGTCGGATCGCCAGAGAGGTAGGGTCGTTGCGCCCGCAGAGCTGAAAGGGCTTCCATCAGCATCTGCCCGGACTGTGCGCTGATCCCCAGGCCGTGCCGTCGATACTCCGCCACCTCCCGGTCGTGACTCCATACCGGGAACTCGTGCAGCACGCGCAGATAGAGGTCGTAATCGGCGGCGATGCTGAGCGCCGGATTGAAACCGGCGATCGACTCGAACACCGCCCGCCGGCACATTGCGGCGCACAGCGCGGCGATGTAGTTCCGCCTGAGCATCTCCGCGTAATGGTCGCGCTCGACCCCGTGCCCCTGCCGCTCGTAGAGCGTGGCGCCATCGGCCGCCACAAATCGGAAGCGGCCCGACACGAACGCCGCTTCCGGGTGCTGTCTGAAGCAGTCCAGCCCGATCTCGACCGCCTCGGGCAGCAAACGATCGTCGGCGTCCAGGAACACCAGGTAACTGCCATTCGAGGTGCGGATGCCATGGTTCCGCGCTTCCGAGACGCCGCGGTTCGGTTGGCGGATGCATCGGACCCCGGGGTAGCGGCTCGCAATCTCGGTCGTATTGTCCGGGGATCCGTCGTCGATGACGACGACTTCGACGTGAGGGTACGTCTGGAGCAGGACGCTTTCGACAGCCTCGGCGAGGTAATGCGCCTGCCGATAGCAGGGAATGATCACCGAGACCAGAGGCGACTGTTCGGCGTCGTTGCGCCAACGCGGTCGCAGCCGCAGCCTCGCGAGTGGGACGCGTGTCTGATCCGCGAGAACTGCTCGAATATGGAGGGAGTGCTCCTCGCGGGGTCGCATACGGAGGGTCGTGCCAAACCCGCTCACGTGCGCGTTCGAAGCCGCCGGCAGCGCGAGGGCGACATCGTCGCGCCGGATGTCGACAGGCACTCGACGGATGACGCGCTCGTCATCGAGGACCTCGATGGCCACCGCGGGCGAATGTCGGCCGACTACCCATCCGCGAATGTCGACGGCTGACGCTTCGGCAATCGTGCCGGGTGTCGGGTAATCGAGATGGAAACCCCACAACCGTCCCTCATCGAGCGGTGCGAGGGCCGCGTCGAGGAATTCGATCAGGGCCACTGCGGCGGCGATCCTGCGGAACTCGACGTTGCCCGAAGCGCAACGAGGGCCAGCGGTCGGAGGAGGCGGTGGAGCAGCGGTATCTGGCTCTTGAGCGTGCTGGCGCTCGTTTCGGCGAGACGGTGTCGCGGCTGCTGGAGAACCCAGGAGAAATGGGCCTTCAGCTCGCGGGTTTCCGCCACCGCCCGGTCCGCTATCTCCAACAGCGCCTTGCGGTCGCTCTCGGCTGCCTGCAGCAGCATCTCGCGCTCTCTCACGGCTGTCTGCAGCAGCGCCTCGCGCGCTCCAGCTGCCTGCAGCTGCGCGTCGCGCTCGGCAACGGTTCTGTCGCCCGAATCCAACCGCGCGTCGCGCTCGGCGATGGCCTTCTCAGTGCGCTCGATGTGAGTGCGAAGCACGCTCATCTCGTCGTCGCGGACGGCGATGTCGCCGGCGCGTTTTTGCAGCTCTCCCTCGAGATGGCGGACATAAGCGGTGTGGTCCTCAGAAAGCCGGGTCAGATCTGCCACGACTTGCTCGACCGCTGCGAGGCGCAGGCTTTTCGCCTCGAGCTCACGCTCCGTGTGTTCGACCGCACCTTCCACCTCGCGCAGGCGCGTGTCTTTCGCGGCGAGCTCCGCTTCCACGTGCTTGGTGTAGGCGCCACCTTTCTCGAGCTCGGACGCCAGCTCGTCGATCCGCGCCCGCTGCCGCTCGAGAAGGCTGGTTCCCGCGTTCGCTGACTGCACGGCGCTCGCGGGCCTGGCGATGACAAAGAACTGATACGTCAAGGCCTCGACGTCGCTCTCCAGCGTCGTTCGAAGACCGCTTGGAACGTTCGTCAGGTCGATGTCGAATTCGGTCTGATCCAGACGTCGCATCACTCGCAGCGTGGTCTCGGCGCGAAGTCCGGCCTGGCGTATCAGCTCCTCCACGCCTTCTTTGTCGAAGAAGCGGAGGTGTCCCCGATCCAGCAAGCCGCTGTCGCGATACCGGAATTTCCCGCTCAGGAGCTCGAGGCGAACCGCTCCGTGGGTGACGTTCGGCACCGAAACCAGGATGCTGCCGCCGGGAGCCAACGCGGCCGCTGCGTTGAGCAGTGTCGCCGTCGGGTCGCGCAGATGCTCCAGCACATCGAGGCACAGGATGACGTCGAAGGCCATGCCGCCGAATGCGGCCGACAGCGTGACGGCCTCGACATCGCCCTCCAGGACGTCGACGCAGTAATGGCGCGCCAGGGCGGCTCTTCTCGGGTCGAGCTCGAGCCCCCAGACCTTGCAGCCGCGGGCGGCCAACGCCCTGGCCACGACGCCGGGGCCGCAGCCGATATCGAGAACGGTCGCCCCTGGCGGAACGGAGAGTACGGCCAGCGTGTGGGGGCTGTTGAGGTCGTCGAGGTCGACGGGTGCGGCAAACACTTCCGGCAGGGCCCGGCCCCGCAGTGGAATCACGGCCGCGTCGTGCTCACGCGCTGAAGTTCCCTGATGCATCTCGGTGTTCTCCACGTGAAGGGGCAAGAACCTGTCGCCACGTCGGTTCCTGTTGCTCGCGCCATCGTTCGATGACGCGGAGAATAAACCCACGTTGCCGCGTCCAGGCTTCCGGCGACTCGTAGAGCCTGAGCAGCGACGCCGCAAAGTCGCGCGGATCGTCGGCCACGACCACCGCGCGCGAATCGTGCAGGCCGAGCCCTTCCGCCCCGACCGAGGTCGAGACCACCGGGACGCCGTACTGAAGGGCCTCGAGGCACTTCAACTTGACGCCCGCACCGAAGCGCATCGGCACGATGGCGACGCGCGCGGCTTCGTATTGGAAACGTAGTTCCGGGGTGAACCCCAGCAAATCCACCGCTGCGCCGGCGAGCGCCCGCGCCGCGGGAGGCGGGTTGCCCCCGGTGACTCGAAGCCGTATGTCCGGTCGAACCTCGAGCACACGCGGCAGGACATCGATGACGAACCAGCGGAGGGCGTCGACGTTGGGACTGGCGTCACCTGCCAGCCAGCCCGGCGTGAACAGCAGATCGGCCCGGTCGGAAAACCCGGCCGCGGTGGGCGCCAGGCCGCGAACGACCGGTCGAACGACCTCGATCGGGCAGTGCCCGGCCACAGAGGCCAGGATGGCCGCCTCCTCGTCCGACACGCAGATGATTTCGTCGGCCTGAAGAGGGATGGTGCGCTCCAGACGGCGCCACTCGAGCATCTCAGCCGCGTGGCGCTCACGTTCCATGGGATCTGTCGCGAGATCGAGCTGCCGCTGCATTCGCCGGTAATAAAGGGCCTCGGTCAGGTACACAAGCGAGGCCTGCGGCTGGAACTGCCGCACCAACGGCGCATAGCGCTGAAAATTGTTCGGTCTGGAAATCAGCACGCGGTCGAACATCTGACCCAGATCGGAGAGGACGGTATCGGGGGGCTGGCGCATGACATGGACCCCCAGGTCAGACAGCGCGGCGAGGTCGCCGTCGATGCGATCGCTCGTTGCCACGCTGACTGCATAGCCGGTGTCATCGAGGGCCTCGATGGCGTCGAGCAGAACACTGAAACCGGAGCCGGAGCCTCGCTGCGGCGGGCGGTCGTCGATCATGAGCAGGCGGCGCGAGCCGCGGCTCTTCTCAACGGCCCGGGCCACGGCCCGCGGATCCGTGGGCGCGGGAGGCTCGCAGGCCGCCACCTCGCGCGCCCATTTGCGCAGGAAGGTTTCGCGGTTGCGCAGCGACAGGAATACCTTGCGCGTCAGGCTGCTGCTGGCGCTTTCACGATGGATGACCCGTGAGCGAGGCTCGAACAGCGTCCGAAAGCCCGCGCGGGCGAGCTCGAAGCACAGGTCAACGTCCTCGTAATACGCGGGGAAGTAGCGTCGGTCGAATCCTCCCACCGCCTCCCACTGCTGGCGACGGACCAGCATGGAGCAGGCCGAGCAGTAATCGACGCTCCGCTGGAAGTTGTAAGGATTGTCCTCGACCGAGGCGCCGCGGCCCACGCTGACCGTCGACCCATCGCGCCAGACAATGGAGCCCGCCTCCAGGACTGTCCCATCCGGGGACAGAATCAGACTGCCGAGCGCTCCGACGTCAGGATGCAGATCGGCCGTCTCCACGAGCGCCTCGAGCCATCCGGGGAGGACCTCGACATCGTCGTTCAAGAAGACCAGAAACTCACCGGACGTCTCGGCCGCCCCTCGATTGCAGCCACCGCCGAACCCGAGATTTGCGGCCGATGTCACCAGGCGGACCGATGGCGACGAAAATGCCGCGGCGTCGGCCAGTCCGTCGGCGGACGGACCGTTGGCGACGACCACGACCTCATAGTCCTGCGCCGCCGTGACGTTCCTCTGGAGGGATTCGAGGCACTGCAGGATCAGCGGGCCGCCAAGAGTCGGGATGACGACTGAAGCGCGCCGCGCGCGAGGTTCTGGAACAGGAGAACCCGCCCGGGCGGTCATCGTACAGCGTGCGGCAAGCGCCGTCTGCGAAACGGCGGCGTTGGGTTGGGAGCTGTCCTCAAATGTGTGCGCAAAAGTGTACCTGAAGAATCACCTACCGTCCACGGTCATCCATGCCAAATCCGCAGCTGGGGTTGTCTCACCCCCGAGCTCATGTTTTTGCCGTTACGTCATCCCTTGCGAACGGTCAGCCGAGCACGTCCGATATTCGCCGACGTGGCCTGGAAATCGCGACTGGGCGCGTTGTCCGATGCCGCACTCATGCGGTTCCGCGAGGCGGTGGCCGCAGCGGCACAACCCTATCGCGAGGGCACCCGGCTGAGGCTGACCGCCACCTCGCTATGCGCATCCGCGGTCAAATAGTCCACCGACATCCGCACGAACGGTCGATATTGTGATGTCGAGGAGGAGTGTCGATATCACGAGAGCGCCGGGGGTAAGAGGTACAGCGTCATCGCGAAAATCAGGTAGACCATCAGGACCAGCACCCCGACGAACCAGGCCGATCGCCCGCTGTTGGTCACCAGGGACGCCGTGAAGGTCGCGATCAGGATCATCACGACCGCGCCCGGCCAGAACCGCAGGTCCATTGGCGTCGGGCCAATGACGTAACTGAGCAGCACCAGCACCGGCGCGACGAACAGTGCAATCTGAGACGCGCTTCCGAGCGCGATGCCGACGCTCAAATCCAACCGGTTCTTGCGCGCGCCGGAGAACGCGGACGTCATCTCGGCCGCGCCACCGACCAGCGCGACCACAATGAAACCAACGAACGCCGAGGTCATTCCGAAGGCGACGGCGGCTTCCTGCACCGATTCGACGAACACCTCGCTCACGAGCGCCACCAGCACCGTGATGCCAGCCAGAGTGCCGAGGGCGAGACCAATCGGCCACGGCTCTTCATCGTCGCCCCCGTGCTCCGCAGCGGCAAAGAACTCGGGATGCGTCGCGAACGAGAACACCAGGCCCAACCCGTACGCGATGAGCAGCAGCACGGACAATCCCACGCTCAGCTGCTCGGTGAATCTCGTCGCTTGCGCCGAATCGGCTACAACCGCCGACGGAATCAACAGGGCGATCGTCGCGAGAAACAGTAGGCTCGCCTGAAGCCGCGCGCTGATCCGATTGAAATCCTGCACGTGGTGCTTCATTCCACCGAGGAGGAACGATGCGCCCAGCATGAACAGCGTGTTGGTGACGATGGCGCCGGCGATCGACGCTTTGACGAGCTGGTACTGACCGGCGCGCAATGCAGCCAGCGCGATGACCAATTCGGTCAGGTTGCCCAGCGTCGCGTTGAGCAGACCGCCGACGGTATCGCCGGTCTTGGCCGCTACCGATTCGGTGGCATGGCTCAGCAAAGTCGCGAGGGGCACGATGGCCAGGACCGACAACACGAACAACAGCGTGTGGGCTTCTGGCAGGAGAGAGTTACCGACGAAGACGACCGGCACGAAGACGAGAAGCCACAGCAGTGGGTTCCCCCGAAGTTCTCGCAGTAGTGGTTTCATGGCGTGAATCGACTCCGTCACCGCTCGCGGGCGGGGTCGAGCACCGGCTTGACATCGACGATCGGCGTGCTGTCGAGCGCCTCGAGATTGCGAACACGAAATCTCATGCCCTCTCTGTCGAGAATCCGCACTCGATGCAATCCGATCGGGTTTGGCCGGTCGGGGGACCGTGTGTTGAAGACCCCTTGCAGTGGATTGGCGGGGTTGCCCCTGGGACGGACAACCAGCACGTCGCGCCTGGCGCGATGCAACCACGTCAGCACGATCATCTCCTCGCCGACCTGAAGATCCCGAAGTCCTTCACTGAACCGGGGATGGAAGTTCAGCCAGGCGTCCGGAGACCCTTCGTCGCCCTGCCTGGGCGCGCTGGCGCGATCGACGAGCGCAGATTCAACCCATCCGATCGGCTCCAACTCGTAGATGTCACGGCTCAACGAGTCCTCCCGTTCTTCTCGCGGTCCTCGCGTTCGCCTGGGCGCCCGGCCGAGCGGCGGATCGAGGTGATGTTACCCGACAAGGGCAGCCGGTGACTCAGTGGACGTCAGCTCCAGACGGACACTCAAGAAGCGTTCGGCATTGACGGCCACCGCGCGCTCCTCAACAGCCGTCAACCGCCGCAGCGGAACGGCCTCGCGGTCCCGATACGCAATCAGGTACTCGTCGTAAATCGGTAGCAAGTGCGCCAGACCCTTCCGTGTCGGACGGCCCGTCGAGGGGCCGATCGTCCAGTACGACCGGGCGCCGTCCTCGCATCGCCTGGCCTTGTCTCGCCTCACTTCTGCTGATCGACCGGAATCGGTCGGAAACGGTTGACAAAGACCGGAAGCCTATGGTTACCTGATTTCGTGGCGGCTACCTACGTTCCCGTTATTTGGCACCGATCGATGCCGGGCATCGGTGTCCAGGCAGGTGTACGCAGGTGAGGTAGGCGCTCCAGCACGAGTCGGCGGATCCAAGGGCCATCACCTGAGACAAACCAGGTGATGGCCCTTTTTTTTTGACCAAACGTCGCTTTCAAGCAGGTAACAGCCATGACATCGGCAACCGAGACAGACCGCCACCCGCGACGTCTGAACGCATCGTTGCGACTCGTTCTTCGGCGCTATGCGATGCAGTTGCGGCGCCGCCCCGTCATCGCCGTCGGGGCGCTGGTGCTGCCGGCGGTCGGCGATGTCCTCACGCTGTACGCGCCGCCGCTCGTGGTCGCCAAGCTGCTCGGCGCGTTCGCGCGCAACGAGGAGCTCACGGCAGCCGATCTGGCGCCGTATGTCGCGATGTTCGCCACCTTGTGGCTCAGCGGCCAGATCATGTGGCGCGTGGCGGTGGCGTTGATCGCCCGCGTCGAGATTCGAGGGATGGAGGCGCTGTACATCGAAGCGATGGATGAGCTGCTGGCCAAGGACCTGGCGTTCTTTCACAACAATTACGCCGGATCTCTCACCAAGCGAGCGCTCGGGTACGCGCGCCGGTTCGAAGACGTGTTCGACGTCCTCTCATTTCAGCTGGCATCGACGCTGCTGCCGCTCGGGTTCGTCGGCGTCGTGCTCTGGACGTACTCACCCTGGCTGATCGTCGTGCTCCTCGGTATGCTCGCGACGACCGTGGCCATCGTGTTCCCGCTGATCCGGCGGCGACGGCTGCTGGTCGACATCCGGGAGTCGGCGTCGAACGTTCTCGCTGGCCACGTGGCCGACTCGATCACCAACGCCGAGGCTGTTCGGGCCTTCGCGCGTGAAGCACACGAGGCACGCATTCACGCCGACAACGTCGGCGACTACGGCACCAAGACGCTGCGGTCCTGGGACTATCAGAACATGCGCGTCGATCTCGTGACCTCGCCGATGTTCGTCGTGACGAACACTCTCGGGCTCATTGTGGCGTTGGGAGTCCGGGGCGGTGGCGGCGCGACGCTCGAGGCCGTGTTCATCACCTTCAGCTATTACGCGACCGCTACGCGTGTCATGTGGGAGTTCAACCGCATCTACCGGAACCTGGAAGGCGCTCTGACCGAAGCCGCGCAGTTCGCGGACCTGCTGCTCGAGCCGCCGGCCGTCGTGGACTTGGCGAAGGCCGGCGTGTTTCGTCCGGCCGATTTCGGGGTGGAGCTGCGGGACGTCAGCTTCCGGTATTCCCCGTCACAGCCGCTGCTGTTCGACCGGTTGTCGCTCCGGGTTGTGCCTGGCTCGAAGATCGGCCTCGTCGGACGTTCCGGCGGCGGCAAGACGACGCTCACGCGGCTGCTGCTGCGCTTTTCTGACGTGGAGGCCGGGGAGATCCGCGTGGGCGGTCAGTCGATCGATCGCGTGCCGCAGGCGGCCCTTCGACAGGCGATCGCCTACGTGCCTCAGGATCCTTCGATGTTCCACCGGAGCATCGAAGACAACATCCGTGTGGGCCGCCCCGACGCCACGGAAGCCGAGGTGCGGCGCGCGGCGCGGCTCGCTCACGCGGCCGAGTTCATCGAGGCGTTGCCCGACGGCTATCGGACTCTCGTTGGCGAGCGCGGCGTCAAGCTCTCGGGCGGCCAGCGTCAGCGCATGGCTATCGCGCGCGCGATTCTGAAGGACGCGCCGATCCTGATTCTGGATGAAGCCACCAGCTCGCTCGACTCCGAGAGCGAGGCGCTGATCCAGGATGCGCTGTGGTCGCTTCTGGCGGAGCGGACCGCCATCGTCATCGCGCACCGGCTGTCTACGGTCAGACGGATGGACGAGCTCGTGGTGCTCGAGCGCGGCAGAGTAGTCGAGCGAGGTGCGCACGACCGACTGATCGGGCGGAACGGGATCTATGCCGCCCTCTGGGCCCGCCAATCGGGTGGATTTCTGGGTGACGAGATGGCGATCGTGTCGGAACAGAGCGCCGTCTAGCCTGGTCACTCCCGCGGAGCGCGAGCGAGGCCCGCGCCGACATCCTCCGGGTCGAATCCTGGTTTCATCGCTGCTGTCGACGCAGATCCAACGAGGCGATCGGTCAGCAGCAGGTTGTTGAGCTGTCCGGCGACGCGGAGTTTCTCGGCCCACAGCGCCGCCACGCCCGCAACGTGAGGCGTCGCCATGCTGGTGCCGTTCATCGACACCAGACCGCCGCCTCGCGCCGCAGAGACGACGCCCACTCCTGGGCCGGATAGACGAGCGCCCACGTTCGAAAACGACGCGATCGTGAGGCCTCCCTGCCCCTCGCCCAGGGCTGCGACCGAAACGATTCCTTCGGAGACGGCCGGGGGGCTGACGTGAATCTCGAAGTCGGCATTCACGTTGCGCCGGCTCTCGTTTCCGGCCGCCGCCACGAGCAACGTCGGCTGCATGAACGCGCTCTGAGCCCGGATCATGCCCGCCAGACGCTCGAACAGCAGAACGTTCGCTCGATACGCGTCGAGGGCGATCGACGTGGCGAGCTCCGCCGGCACGTTTTCGTCGATCAACTGCCTCACGTAGCCGGGAAAGTCGATGCCGAGGGACATCGAGATGACGTGCGCCCCGTTGTTCGCGGCCCACTGGATGGCCTGGAGAATGACGTCGCTGCCGCCACCATCTGCTCCGAGGACTTTGCCGATCAGCGCCCGGTTCACGCCAGGGGCGACGCCGATCCGGGTGCCGTTCACTGCCCGGCCGAAAATCGTCCCCGCGCAGTGCGTGCCGTGCCCGTGCTCGTCATCGTCTCCACTGTTCGTGAAGTTGCGTCGCTCGAGTTGAACGCCGGCAAAAGCGGCGTGGGTGGCATCGATGCCGGTGTCCAGGACAGCGACCGTCGTTCCGTCGCCGGTGAACGGCGATGTGTCGGCGCCGACCGCTTTCACACCCCACGTCGATCCGTCGGCGAGAGGATCGTTCGGCGCATCCATCGCGACGGGAGCAATCAACTTCATCGGCATGACAGGGGCCACGGCGACGACGTCTCGTGTGCGGGAGATCGCCAGCGCGCGATGCGGGCGCAACTCCTCGATGTCGATGGTGACTGGCAGCGAGGGAGCGACGATGTCGGACCCTCCCCGCGTCGCTGTGTCGCTGGTTGTCTCGGGGTTCGCTCTCAGTATGACGTGCTTCTGGCTCATAGGTTCCTCATCTGCGACGGACGAGTCGCGATTCGCGTGGCCACGCACCGTTCAAGCGAGAGCGCAGTTATACAACGAACGATCGAAGACGCAACGCGCGTCGCACAAAGATTGTGCAGTAGCTCGAGCGATGAGCTTACGGATGAGTTGCTCGCGCGCGTTGCACGAATGCGCGCGTCGAACACTTGCGTCCGGAGCGGTGAGCCATTACCCTCACTCGACGTGAGGTGAACGGCTCAGTGTCGCGGCCAGATCAGTCGATCACGTTTCTGCGAACCTACGGGTACAGCGTTTTCAGGTTCCCCCGCGCCTCGGCACAGCCGCTCGAGCTGATGCATCGAGAGGGCAAGGACCTCACCAGGCTCGGCGACCTCGGCCAGCTCATCGGCGCCGGCGCGGTTCCCATCCCCCCAGTCAGACGCGACGACCGGCCGGGCATCGACATCGAGGGACGAGAGACGAGCAAGATCAACGTCAACATCGGGCTGTCGTTCCTGGGTGCCTTCGTCGGCGCGCTCGGTGGCAACAATCTCGGCCTGCAGACGGGTTTCGGCAATGCCAAGACGATCGCGTTTCAGTATGCGGGCGTCATGGAGGACTGCGTCGACGTGCTCGCCCTGGAGATGTTCATCAAAGCAGGCGCCATCAATCCTCACATCCCCTCAGGCACCCTCGAGAAGCTTCTCGACGATGAGATCTACATCGTGACTTCGGTGCTGAAGACGAGGCGGATCGTGGTCAGCGCGCAAGGAGAGGCGGGACAGAACGTTCAGCTCGACGTGCCGGTGATTCAGGGCGCTGTCGGCGGCAATCTGAAAGTCGATCGCGAGGGCACCACGTCGGCGAAGGTCATGTTCGAAGGAGCGTTCCCGCTCGCGTTCGGTCTCCAGGCCGTGCAGCTCGTCTTCGACGACAGCGGTGAGTTCCTCACGACTCAACAGTTGCCCGCAGGCGACGCCGCCGCACGCGCCATCGTCCAGACGACAGCGGTGCGAGGGACGCGGGGACCGGTGTTCCTCGAAGCGCGAGGCGCGTTCGTACGCCTCGGCGCGTGAGATCTGCATTACGCGGCGTTGCCATCTGCAGCCGTCAGGACAGGAGCACGAGGCATGCTCAGGTTCACCGTCCGGGTTCTCACTGCCGTCCTTGCCTGCACGGTCGCGGTGATTCTCGTTCAGCCGGCGTCGCTCACGGTCGGCGCTCAGGACGACATCGTCTCCCACTTCAAGTACGGATCGATTGGCACCGAGGGCCGAGTGGGCATCCCGTATCCGATCTTCCGTGTCCTGCCGATCGTATTTGCGGACAAGCTTCCGAATCGGCCAGGCCAGGGGTACGAACGCCTCGGGTTCGTCTACGAGCCGAATGCTCCGCAGGGGCGTCCGATCGGGACGAGCTACAAAGAAGATCGGGTGCCTCTCGTCGGGTTGAACTGCGCGACCTGTCACACGGGAACCGTTCGCGACTCTCCGAGCAGCCCGCGCCGCATCATCGCCGGCATGCCGGCGCACCAGATGGACTTGCAGGGTTTTGCGAACTTTCTCACGGCCGCCGCGCGGGACCCGCGGTTTGAGGCCGGGACGCTGATCGCCGCGATCCGCCAGGCCGATCCCGACTTCTCCTGGTTCAACTCGCTGGTCTACCGGTTCTTCGTCATCAAGCGAACGCGGGACGGGATTCTCGAACGCGCCGAGGAAAACTCGTGGTTCGCCGATCGCCCGCCCCAGGGGCCTGGCCGCGTCGATACGTTCAATCCGTACAAGAAGATGTTCGGCTTCGACATGAAGGCCGATCTGTCTGTCGGCACCGCAGACCTGCCGCCGCTCTTCAGGCAACGGGTGCGTGACGGCATCTGGCTCCACTGGGACGGCAATAACAACGAAGTCGAGGAGCGCAACAAGAGCGCGGCCATCGGCGCCGGCGCCACGGAGGACTCCATTGACCTCGCGTCCCTCGATCGAATCGCGGCGTGGACGCTCGATCTGCCGCCGCCGGCCATGCCCGTCGAGCGCATCGATCGGGCCCTGGCCGAGAAAGGCGCTCCGATTTATCGTGCCGTCTGCGCCCGGTGCCACGAATTCGGCGGCAGCGCCGTGGGGATGGTGACGCCGCTCGCCGAGATCGGCACGGATCCGGAACGGGTCCGCTCGTTCACGGCGGCGCTGGCCGACCGGATGAACACGCTCGGCACCGGCAAACCGTGGAAGTTCTCACATTTCCGCAAGACCGACGGCTACGCGAACATGCCGCTCGACGGCGTCTGGCTTCGGGCGCCGTACCTGCACAACGGGTCGGTGCCGACCTTGCGGGCGCTCCTGTTTCCCGAGGAGCGGCCGGCGATCTTCTATCGCGGCTACGACGTGTACGACTGGCAGAAGGTCGGTTTCGTCTCGGAGGGTCCGGACGCCGAGCAGAACGGCGTTCGCTTCGACACCTCGCTGCGTGGCAACAGCAACACGGGTCACACCTATGGCAGCGAGTTGTCAGCCGGCGATCGTCAGGCGTTGATTGAATACCTGAAAACGTTATGAACGCGCGGCGGATCGGCCTTTCCCTGATCGGTGTCCTCGGCGCGTGGCTTCTGATGGCCTCGCTTTCAGCCCAGGACGGGCTGAGCGGCGAAGAGCACTTCAAGTACGGATCCGTGGGCATCGAGGCAGAGGAAGGGCTGCCTTACTGGATCTGGCAAGTCCTGCCACAGATGTTCGCCGACAAACTGCCAGGGCCAGGCGGATATGCGTCGCTCGGCATCATATGGGAGCCGGGCCGCGAGCTGCCCATCGGGTTCGCCAAGCGAAACGTGTTCGGTTCGCCGCGCGTAGCCGTGAACTGCGCGTTCTGCCACACGGCCACCTTCCGGACGACCGCCGATGGTCCGCGGACGATCGTGCCGGGCGGGGCGTCGCACCGGACGACGCCCCAGGCGTTCTCGCGCTTTCTCGAGACGGCAGCCGCGGATCCGCGGTTCAACTCGTCGGCGGTGCTCGCCGCCATCGAGAAGATCGGCACGCTGTCCTGGACCGAGTCGCTGATGTACCGTCTCGTGTACATTCCCGCCACCCGCCGCGCGCTGCAGCGCCATCGCGAAGAGTTCTCGTGGATGGATTCGAAGCCCGCGTGGGGGCGCGGCCGCATCGACCCGCTCAACCCGTTCAAGTACCGCCAGCTTCGTCAGCCGATCGATCAGACGATCGGCAACTCGGACATGACGGCGCTGTGGAGCCTCGGCCTGCGCGACGGTCGCGCGCTCCACTGGGACGGCCTGAACTCGTCGCTCGACGAGGTGCTGATCAGCTCCGCGATCGGCAACGGCGCCAGCGTGAAGTCGGTGGATCTGGACAGCCTGAAACGAGTGGGGGAGTGGCTCAGGGATGCCAAACCGCCGCGGTTTCCGTTTGCCGTCGCCGAGTCCCTGGTGCAGGCGGGATCAGCGGTGTTCGCCGGCGAATGCGGAGCGTGTCACGGGGAGTCGGGCGAGCGGATGGGCAGCATCATTCCAATCGACGAGATCGGAACCGATCGTCACCGGCTCGATACCTGGACCGCCGAGTCGGCCACCGCCTTCAACGCCATCGCGCGGGGTTACCCGTGGCAGTTCAAGTCGTTCAGGAAGACGAACGGATACGTGGCGATGCCGCTCGTCGGCGTGTGGTTGAATGCACCGTACCTTCACAACGGTTCAGTGCCCTCGCTTGCCGATCTGCTCGCACCTGAAGAGCAGAGACCTGTCCGCTTTTATCGCGCGTACGACGTGTACGACCCAACCCGTGTCGGGTTCATCTCGAGCGGTCCAGATGCGCAGGCGTCGGGGGAGCTGTTCGACACGACCTTGTCAGGCAACGGCCGAACCGGCCACCGCTACGGGACGACGTTGGCCGACGAGCAGAAGGTCGCCCTGCTCGAGTACCTCAAAACATTGTGACGTGACGCATGTCCAAGGATTCAGAAGGGTTCAAACAGGCGCGCGAATACCCGCTCTGGGAGGCGCTGTTCAACCGGCGTACCCGGCGCGTGGCCCGTGGAGCGTCGTTCAGGTCCGGATCGCTGACGTTCCAGTCGCGTCACGAGCCTCAGCCGCTTTCGCGTCTGGAGGAGGCGATGCTGATTGCCGCGACGGGGATCACAGGCCTGGCCTTCGCGGACAACCCGTATCAGAGCGAAGACGGCAGGCCGTTGCTCGGCACCCCGCTCCTCGAGGTCCGTGGACGGTCGGCCGGGAGCCCCGACAATGCGCACAGCACGTGCTTCTTCATGTGGAACGACGAAGGCACGTACTTCCTCAAACCGCCCGAGGAGCAGATACCGGCACCGAGCGTCGCCACGATGAGCGGCGACGAGCTCATCGCCTACGTCGAACGCTTCAAGGTCAAGATCAAAGCCGGCCGCGTCGACTTCCCGCGAGCGTTTCCCGCTTATGCCAGCGGTAATCGGTACGTTTCCAACGTGCCGGGCAGCACGATGCTGGTGCCTGTGACCGAAGTCACCAAGCAGTACATCAACGGGCTGATGTACGTGCTGGCCCAGGAAGACGGTCAGCGCCCGGTATTTGTGGACGACTTCAACCTGTATGTGCCCTGCGGCTGTGAGAAGTGGCTGAAGTCGGGCTTCCTCAACCGCGAGCTGAAGCTGCCGTTGAGCATCTACGGCAAGGGCCGAACCGAGTACGAGGCGCTGCTGCTGCTCCAGAACCTGGCGCTGGTTGGCCAGGCAATGGGCCTGGGCGCCTGGATCCACGCCGCGTTCGCGCCGGTCATTCTCTTCGGCGGCTATCCCAATCTCGGGCCCGGTCTGAACTTTCGGTTCGTCAAGCCGCGCCGCATCCCGCTTCCGCGCCCGTATCCGGCATCGGTTGACAACCCCGTGGGGCTCGACGGTCTGCTCCAGGCGTACTGCCCGCCGTACTACTCCGACATGGACGCGGCGATCGACGCGATTCTGGAGGAGAAGTACGGGCGCGCAGGGCGCTACACGGATCCGAAGTATTACGGGCAGTCGATGAAGCCGACCGTGACCGCTCGGTTCCTGCAGGAGGCGCCTCATCCCGAGGAGGGGGTGATCGACTGCGTCCGCGCCATCTGCAGATACATTTACCGGACCTACGATCGCTTTCCGGCGCACTGCCACGCGATCGACTCGCCGGGCGTCTGGATCCAGTTCCACCACGTGGACCTGGACTTCTATTCCGAATTCTTCATCCAGGGGTCATCGCCGACGCAGCTCGCCCACGACCGGCTCTGGCATGGGGGGCTCTAGCCGGATCTCTCCTGCCGGAACGCCGCCATCGCGCGGTAGATCTCCTTCCTGGCGCGGTTCATGCCGCCAAGCGGCCGGTGATCGATCAGGCAGTTCCATGGGTTGAACGCCACCTGCTCGCACGCGGCTTCGCGCTCCGGCGTGTCGATGGCCTGCGGCGGGATGCGGATCCGTGCCACCGTCCGAAACGGCGAGTCGCGCTCGTTCCACTCCACCATCGCATCCTCGATCGGCATCGTCCGATTGTCGGACTGGAACTGGATCATGAAGTCGAACGTGGCTTCGCCTTGTGCGAGATGCGCAGCGAGCGCGTCGCGCAGATACGTGTCGGTCAGGGGCGTCGGCAACGTGCTCGTGCGGGACGAGGTGGGCCGGACGGCATACTTGACGGCACGCCCGGGACCGAACAGGTACGGCGTCGTGCTCCAGTACGGGAGATCGAGGTGGCATGTCGGATTCTGTCGTGCCGCCAGGCCCACGCGCGCCGACCGCGGATGCGAAAGGAAGAACCACGCGAGCCGCACGCCGCCGGCGTCCATCGCTCGAAGCAGTTCGAGAAAGTCCCTGACCCCTGATGCCGGCATCACGGGATGACTGTTCAGGACGAAGTCCTGCGTCGTTGCGCCTGGTGTCAGGTTTGTGCCGGGAACTTTCCGGACTTTGATGGCCATGCCGCGAACGTCCTTGTCGCGGTCCGATGTCGAGGACGCGTTGGCGAAACGGATCCACGCGGGATAGGTCCCGCCGCGAGAGAACAATCCGACGCGTAGCACAGCCGGCACGTCGTCCGGCACAGAAAACTCTGCCTCGACGCAGCCAGCGGCTCGACCCTGGTTGAAGCGACGGACGATGCCGGTGGGATGGCGCTTTGCGCTGACCGACTTCAGAAAGTCGATGAAGCTGGCCGTCAGCGTCGCTTCATCAGGAGCGATCGTTTCCTGCGCATGAGCTGCGGACGTGAGCTGCTCAGTCACGTGAGATGCGATTGTTCAACGCGTTCATCGGTGTCGCATCGTAGCACCATCGCAACGGCTCAGCTGCGCCACGATCATTGTGCAAACATCGATTGACAGCAACTCGGCTGCGCGTTAAGTTGCAGCCTCCCTCGCGAACCGACCTGCTCAGCCATGAGGTCCACTGTTCACGTCGCGGAGTTCGAGCATGGCATTCGATCCTATCTTCCAGCCTCTGGTGTTTCGTAATCTCGCCATCAAGAATCGCATTCTGCGATCGAATGTCTCTGGACGTTTTGACAACTACGACGGAACCGGCAATCAGGCGCGGATCAACTGGGAAGTGAAGTTCGCGCGTGGCGGCGTCGGCGCCATTGTCTCGTCCTTTGTTCCTGTTCAGCTGCGCGGGCGCATCGTCCCGAACTACGCGCTCATTCACGAGGATCGGACCATCCCTTTCTGGCGCGCGGTCGGTCAGGCCGTTCATGCGTTCGACTGCAAGTACATCCTGCAGCTCAGCCATGGAGGGCGGCAGCGTGACCTGAGTGGCATCGAGTATCCGGTGGGTTTGAGCTCGACGGACAAACCCGATCCGACCCACGGCTTCAAGGCAGAACGGATGACGGTGCCGCAGATCAGGGAAGTCGCCGCCGCTTTCGCGGAGGGGGCGAGACGGGCGCGCGAGGCGGGGCTCGATGGAGTCGAGCTGCACGGCGCCAATGGCTATCTGATCACGCAGTTCCTGAGCTCGGCCATCAACGATCGGAAAGACGAGTACGGCGGATCGCTCGAGAATCGGGCGCGCTTCGTCCTGGATATCGTGAGAGCCATCCGCGCGAGGGTTGGCCACGACTTTCACCTGCAGATGAAGATCAGCGTCCGCGAGGACAACGACGCGGTGGAGTTCTTCAACCGCGGCCCATCTGGCAACACCGTGGAGGAATCGGTGCAGGTGTGCCGCTGGCTCGTGGAGGCGGGCGTCGACGCGATTCACGTGTCGACCGGCAGCTTTTTCCCGCACCCCAGAAATCCGGCAGGCTCCGATCTCCCCGTCGAAGAGCTGGCGACGACCTACGACGTGATGATCTCGTCGGGAGAGCCGGCGTTTCGCAACTATCTGATCTTCAAGACGCTGCCGCAGCTCGCCCGCCGGCAGTGGAACGATGCTGCTCCCAAGCCCGACGAGATCGAAGGACTCAATCTGCCCGAAGCGCGGCGGGTGAGAGCGGCCGTGTCGGTCCCTGTCATCTGCACCGGCGGTTTTCAGACGGCCTCGATCATCGCCTCGGCGATCGGGCGAGGGGATTGCGACGCCGTCAGCATCGCCCGACCGCTCATCGCCAACAACGATCTGGTGGAGATTTTCCGGCGCGGGCAGGACCGGGCGGACCGCCCATGCACGTACTGCAACCGCTGCCTCGTCAACGTCGTGGAGAACCCGCTCGGGTGCTACGAGGAATCGCGGTATCCCTCACGTGAAGCGATGATCACGGAAATCATGTCCGTCTACGATCCGCCCCCGTTCGCGTAAGGGTGCGGCTGAGAGCGACGCTATGTCTGACGACCTGCTTGGTAAAATCGGCGACCTGCTGAACCGCAGGCCTTGGTACCAATTGCCGCGGCTCCTCGCGATGGGACGTCTGCTCGAGATACGAAACGAGCTGCGTCAGAAGAACCTGCACGACACGGAGGAGCCGCCGTTCCCGAAACGGGAGATCCCGGCGGATCTCGACGTCGCTTTTCGCGAAGGGAGGACAACCGACGGCTCCCAGAACGACCTGCGCTGTCCGCAGATGGGCGCGGTGGGGCGCCGATTCGGGAGGAACGTCCCACTTGATCAGACGAAGCCCGATACGCCGAACCTCCTGGTGCCCAACCCCCGCGTCGTCAGCCGCGAGCTGATGACGAGGAACGAATTCCAGCCGGCGACGATCCTCAATCTCCTCGCCGCGGCGTGGATCCAGTTCATGGTGCACGACTGGTTCGTGCACAAGCGGTCGAAGACCGAGTTCATCAACATCCCCACGGCGCCCGGCGACGACTGGGGAGCGCCCAGCATCCAGATCGAAGCGACCGAGCGCGATCCGGGGCCGCCCGGATCGACGCGGCCGCCCGCGTACGCGAATTTGAACAGCCACTGGTGGGATTCTTCGCAGGTATACGGGTGCGACGCCCAGATTGCAAAGCGGCTTCGTACGGGCACGGGGGGAAGACTGCGCATCGAACCGACGGGACTGCTGCCGGTCGATCCCGAGACCGGCATTCACTTCAGCGGGTTCACGGACAACTGGTGGATCGGCCTGGCGATGCTCCACACGTTGTTCACCCTGGAGCACAACCATATCTGTGACCTGCTCGCTCATCAGCACCCCGATTGGAACGACGATCGGTTGTACGGGAAAGCGAAGCTGATCAACTCGGCGCTCATGGCGAAGATCCATACAGTCGAGTGGACGCCGGCGATTCTTCCCCACCCGATCATCAAGCTGGGGATGCAGACGAACTGGTCGGGTCTGGCGGGTGAAGACTTGCAGGACGCGCTGCAGTTCCTCGACGACAAGGAGCTGCTCGGCGGCATCGTTGGCTCGAAGGCCGACCATCACACGGCGCCCTACTCGCTCACCGAGGAGTTCGTAGCCGTCTACCGCATGCACCCGCTGATTCCAGACGACATCGCGTTCCACTCGTTGGCGACCGGACGATTGGTGGAAAAGCAGCCGCTGAGGGACGTTGCGGGAATGCGCACCCCGGCGATTGCCGAACGGATCTCGATGCCGGACCTCTATTACTCGTTTGGAACGTGCCATCCGGGGGCAGTCACGCTGCACAACTATCCTCGCTTCCTGCAGAATCTGACGCGCGACGACGGCGCCCGGATCGACCTCGCGGCCGTGGACATCCTCCGCGATCGCGAGCGCGGCGTCCCTCGCTACAACCAGTTCCGACGACTGCTGCACAAAGACCCGGTAAAATCGTTCGACGAGCTCACCGATAACCCGCTTTGGCGGAAGCAGATCAAGGAGGTCTACGGCGACATCGAAAGAGTGGACCTGATGACCGGCTTGTATGCGGAACCGCTTCCGGAGGGGTTTGGCTTCAGCGAGACCGCGTTCCGCATCTTCGTGCTCATGGCTTCCCGTCGGCTCAAGAGCGATCGGTTTTTCACCGACGACTACCGGCCGGAGATTTACACCGAGATGGGCATCGAGTACGTTCGAAAGAACTCGATGCTGTCCGTGCTGCGGCGGCACTATCCGCAGCTGGCGCCGGCACTCGAAGGTGTGACCAACGCGTTTCAGCCATGGAAGAAGATAGAGGGACCTTCCGAATCCTGACCGAGCAGCTCGACGCGGCACTGCGAGGATTCGAGTGGGCGCGTGCGGAGACGTTGTGCGACGAGCTGGTGCGGGCGATCCGCCGCTCGCCGATCCGCCTTCCGCCTGACGTCGGCCGCTGCCTGTCGCTGCTGCGCCGTAAACGCCGATTCGGCTGCATCGCGCGTGTTGCCGAGGCCGCTATTCATATCGGCGAGGCGTCGGTGGATATCCGGCGCCAGTATGCGCAGGCGCTGATTGATCAGGGCCTGCTCGTAGCCGCCGAGCACGTTCTGCGCGACACCATTCCGACTGCTGGCGACGATCCCGAGCTTTTCGAGTTACAGGGTTTGATGGGTCGTGTGTACAAGCAGTGGTACGTGACCGCTCCTGTTGGTGCAGTTCGCAGGCGGGAAACACTGGAGCAGGCCGTGGAGTGGTATCTCAGGCCGTACCGCGTCAATCCGCTCCGAAACTACTGGCACGGCATAAACGTCGTAGCGCTCGTCGCTCGTGGAGAACGAGACAGCGTGTCTCTATCGAGCGACCAGACTCCTGCAGCCATGGCGTCGGATATCGTCGCCGCGCTCGAGCGATCCGATGGAACACACCCAGGCGCCATGCAGGTGTGGGAGGTGGCCACGCTGATGGAGGCGTTTCTGGCGCTCGGTCGCCTCGACCTGATGTTCGAGCGCGCGCGCGAGTATGCCGCTCATCCCGACGCGGACGTCTTCGAAGTCGCGAGCACGCTGCGGCAGCTGATGGAAGTGTGGAACCTGACCGACGACAACCCGCCGGGCTCGGCACTGTTACCGGTGCTCCGCGCGAAGCTCTTGCGTGAAGAGGGTGGCTCCCTGCTGTTCGCGCCGCGCGAGCTGGCCCTCGAGTGCGCACGGACCGCGCAACCCCGGCTCATTCATGGCGCCGACGGCTTTCAGACGCTGCAGTGGTATCGTCGCGGGCTCGACTGCTGTGCAGCCGTTGCCCGCATCGAGACCGACAGCGGGCGGGGCATTGGAACGGGCTGGCTCGTGCGGTCGGGCGAGTGTCTCCCTGGAGGAGGAAGTGAGTTGCTGCTGATGACGAACGCTCACGTGATCAGCCCGGCCGATCGCCCGTTTCGGGGCGCACTGCTTCCCGCCGAGGCGATTGCCCACTTTCAGTTGAGCGAGACGAGAATCGGCCTCGGCGACGTCGTGTGGTCGTCTCCCGCCGACTGCCTCGACTGCACGCTGGTTCGCCTCAAGACCCAGCCGTCGGTGGCGCCGCTGGCACTGTCGGCATCGCCTGTCGAGATGAGGGAGCCGCCGCCGCGCATGTACATGATTGGCTATCCAGGGGGAAGAGACGTGCAATTCTCTCTGCAGGACAACCACCTGGTCGGGGTGAACGATCGGTTGCTCCACTATCGCACGCCGACCGAGGGCGGCAGCTCCGGAAGCCCGGTATTCAACGCGTCGTGGGAGGTGGTGGCCTTACACCACGCCGGGTCGTCGACGTTGAGCAGAATCGATGGCCGAGCCGGTACCTACGAAGCCAACGAGGGCATCAGGCTGTCCGCGCTGCTGTCGGCCGCGCGGGCTACCGTGCCGGCCGCGAATCCCGCGACGCTATGACGAGTCTGGAACGGCTGCGCGCGGTGACGGCCCGTCTCGAGAGTGCCGACAAGGCGCTCGGCGACGAGCTACGCGCCGTCCGCCAGACCGGCCTCGTGCCGACTGAACGCGGCGCGCGCGAGCTGCCGGCGTCGACGGCGGCCGTCTCCCCTCAGACGCTCGAGACAATCGTGTTGCGGGTGGGACGACCCGTGCTCGCGATCGTGGACGGCGCCCCGCGACTGGACATGGAGGAAGCGGAGAGTCAGGTCTGGCGCGCGCGCCTGGCCGACGCTGCCGCTTCGCTGCAGTTGGCCGCCAGGGCGGTGGGCCGGATCGATGTCCAACGACATCCGCAGCTCCAGTGGGTTGGCACCGCCTGGCTGATCGATCCCGACCTGGTCGTCACCAATCGCCACGTCGCGCGAGAGTTCGCGGCGCGCCACAACGGGCAGTTGACCTTCAGGCAGGGGCTCGGCGGCCCGATCGGCGCGAGCGTCGACTTCCTGCGGGAGGTCGACCGCGAGGATCGATTCGAAGCGCGGGTCAGAAATGTCGTATACATCGAGGACGACGCGGGACCGGATCTGGCGATCCTTCGCCTCGAGCCGCCCACGACAGCCGTACCGTTGCAGCCAATCCGCCTGGATGGACGCCAGATTGAGATGGGCCGGCAGGTTGCGGTCATCGGTTACCCCGCACGCGACAGCCGGATCCCCGATCAGCATCTGATGCACTCGATCTTCGGCGATGTGTACGACCGCAAGCGGCTTGCGCCCGGTCAGATCACAGGTGTCGAGCGGGGCGTGCTCCTGCACGACTGCTCCACGCTCGGTGGGAATTCGGGGTCGGTGCTGCTCGACCTGATATCAGGCGGCGCAGTCGGCCTGCACTTCGCCGGCCGGTTCCTCGAAGCCAACTACGCTGTGTCCGTCGCGACCGTGGCCGATCGTCTCGATCGGGTCAGACGGGGCAGGCCGCCGCTGAAGCAAGGGAGCGACGGGAGTGCTGATCCGACGGTGCCGATCGGCACGTCCCCCGCAACGCTACCCGGCTCACCGGCTCCGTTCACCTCCGCCGGAGAGCTATTCGTCGAAGCCCGTGCCTCGGATTATGTCGATCGGGGCGGTTACGACCGGACGTTCCTGGGGACGGTGGTGCCGCTCCCAACGCGCGTCGATACACGGGACGTGCTGACGTTTCCGTGGAAGGGTCGCGAGGAACACGAGCTTCGATACGAGCACTTTTCTGTAGTGATGAGCCGGAGCCGCCGGCTGTGCTTCTTCAGCGGCGCGAACATCGACGGCCGGGAACCGCATCGTCTCAAGCGACCCGGATGGCGTCTGGATCCCCGGATCGCCGCCGCGCAGCAGATCCGCGACGAGTGCTATGGCTCGGCTCCCCGATTCAGCCGCGGCCACATGACGCGGCGCGAGGATCCGATTTGGGGCACGGCGACGGCCGCGGCGTTGGGGAACGAAGACTCCATGCACGTGACCAACACCGTACCCCAGATGCAGCCGTTCAATGCGGGAATTTGGCTCGGTCTCGAGGACTACGCGCTCGACCACGCCCGCGAGGACGACATGCGCATCTCGGTGTTCACCGGACCATTTCTGCTCGATGACGACCCGGTCAGGTTCGGTGTTCGAGTACCTCGCTCGTTCTGGAAGGTGATTGCGTTCATTCACGACGGCACGAGCGAGCTGTGCGCCACCGGGTACACGATGTCCCAGGAGGATTTCCTGCGTGAAGAGGAATTCGTGTTCGGCCAGCATCACACGTGGCAGACCTCGATCCGCTCCATCGAGGAGCGATCGGGAACACGATTCGGCGACCTGGCGTCGCTCGATCCGCTTCGGGACGTCGAGGAAGGACCAGGCTCGCCGCTGATCGACTTTGCCGGGATCGTCTTCCGGCGTGCATGAACGCGCGATGTTCGCGTAGATAATACGGACGTGCAGGTTTTCATCAGCTACTCGCACAACGACGCGGACAAGTGGCTGGCCCGGCACCTGGCCGACCGCCTGCGCGCGATCGAGATCGAGGTCTGGCAGGACGAATCCTCCCAGCCGGCGGGGGAATCGCTTCAGGCCGACATCGAAAAGGCGATCCGCGAGAGCGATCACGCGGTCTTCCTCGTATCGAAGATGTGGCTGCAGAGCCGTTACTGCCGCCTCGAGCTCGATCGCTTCGATCGTCGCGATCCCTCGACGGTGCGCCGGATTCCGGTCTTCCGCCTTCCGCCCGAGCAGCTCATGTTGCCCGTGCAGCTGATCGACCTCAAGGGCATCACCTGGCTGGACGGCGATCCGCACCACGACGCGCGGTTCTGGGAGGTGTACTGTGCGATCACGGGCACCGATCCCGGCCGGTCCGAGCAATGGAGCGAGCAGGGCCGCGGGTTGGCGAAAGGCTCGCCCTCCGCGAGCCCACCTCCTCCTCCGCCGCGCACCAGCCTCGATTCGCTTAGATGTAATCGTGGGCTGCAGTGGACGAGGATCGAAACCGTTGTTCCAAACCCCTCACACGACCTCTTGATCGTTCCAGGCGAAGCCGGTCAGGCTCACGACCACTTCAGCCTGCGGGTACGCGAGCTGCTGTCCACGCTGCCTCCCAGGAGCATCGCCTCCGTACACTGGCGGAAGCGTCCATCGGGCGAGGACGAGTTCCTCGCCGCCGTAGCCGCGGCGCTCGGGGTGTCCAGGGACTGGCTCACGCGCGAGCTGGCGGAGCGCATGAGCGACTCCAACCTTGTGTTGCTGCACCCCTGTCTGCGCGCGCGGTTCTTGGACACGAGACTCATCCAGTACTACACCGACTGGCTTCCGCGACTGATCGATGAGGCCAAGCCGCGCATGAGGCTGAAGTGCCTCCAGCCGGTTGAGTGGCCCGTTGAGCAAGGCACGGTGTCGAATGTGCTCACGTGGCTGCGGCTGCGGCGCTCCACGTCGGACGAAGGGAGGCCGGAGGCCGAACAGTTCATCGACCGTGTTCGGGCCGGAGCCGTCGAGACCCTCCATGCGAGCCGGTTGCAGGAGCTGGCCGACATCTCGAAAGCCGACCTCGACGAGTTCTGCGAGGACGAGCGCCTGACCGAATCGCAGAAGGCCTGGTTCCTCTCTCGCATTCAGTCGCGAAATCCGTCGAACTCGCAGGAGGTCTTCGACGCGATCGATGCGTTTCTGGCGGACGCAAGGAGCATGACATGACGGAACGCAACGGCTGGATGCGGTACCGAGGAGACGGCCGCACTCCCACCGGACAGGAGGCGACGACGCGCGGCGAGCGGGGCCATTATCTTGCCGACTCGAGGCTCGTGACGGCCGTCAACACCGCGATCGCCGTCGGGCAGCCGCTGCTCATCACCGGCGAGCCCGGCACCGGCAAGACGATGCTGGCCTGGTCCATAGCGGCGGAGCTCGGTCTCGGATCGGTGCTGGAGTTCCACACGCGAAGCGACAACCAGGCGAGGGATCTCCTCTACGAGTTCGACTACATGACGCGCTTCTATCACGCCCAGACGCGCGATCCGCGTGCCGAGCAGCTGGAGCTATACATTCGCTGGCACGCGCTCGGCGAGGCGATTCGATCGCCCGAGCAGCGCGTCGTGCTCATCGACGAAATCGACAAGGCGCCGCGTGATTTCCCCAACGATCTCCTTGACGAGCTGGACCGGATGGAGTTTCGTGTGCCGGAGCTCGGCTCCGCGTTCACGGCCTCGCATCGGCCGGTCGTTGTCATCACGAGCAACAGCGAGAGGCAGCTGCCGGACCCGTTCCTGCGGCGCTGTATCTTCCACCGCCTGGACTTTCCGGCCGGCGATCGGTTGCAGGCGATTCTCCGCGAGCGGCTCGGGCATCTCGGACTGCCGCAGCGGCTCATCGAGGTCGCCACCGCACGCTTCGAGCAGATCCGACAGGTGCCTGGGTTCGAGAAACTCCCTTCCACCGCCGAGCTGATCGCTTGGGTCCGCGTGTTGCACGTCTCGGGGGTCGATCCGGAGGCGTTGCAGCAAAGCAGCCTCGCGGAGCTCCCCCTGGCTGGTGCGCTGATCAAGTCCGAGCGAGACGGCAGTGTCCTGTCGGCCCACTTGAGCTGACGTGCCGCCACCGAGAGCCGTTCCGTTCGACGCATTTCTCGACCTGCTGCGCGCCAAAGGGTACGGCATCGGTCTGCACGAATACGCGGCGATGGCCGCCCTGCTCGAGCAGTGGGATCGCACGCACCTCACGGAGTTCGGCGACGCGCTGGCGGCCCTCATCGGTCGCAACGCCGACGAAGTGGACGGCATCCGCCGGCTCTTCGTCGAGGTGTACTCGCCACCGCCACCACAGCCACGGCCGCCAACCCCGACGGAGCTCAACCCTCTGCCGTTCTGGCGAAAGCGGGCGTGGGCGCTGGCGTTGGTTGCGGCTCTCGTCCTGATGGTCTCGGCTGGCGTGCGTTTCTTTCAGACCGAGCCCGTGCCGCCAGCCGAACAGCCGCCAGTTGTGCCACCGATCGTGACGCCCTCGTTCGACGATGCGGTGACCATTCCGCCGCCACCCCCACCTGAACTGCCTGCCGCACCGCGACGGGTGGAGCGCCGTCTGGCAGTCGAAGCGCTGGCCGCCACCTTCCTGAGCGCGCTGGCGCTGTTCTGGTCGATGAAGGTCCGCGAACAGAAACGAGCCTGGCTTCGCGAGGCGTGGTCCACCGTCCGGGCCACGATGCCCGGGCCGTACCACTACGAGGAGCTCGTCCGCGATCCGCCCGCACGGCTTGCGCGATCCGATGTGGACGACGCCGCCACTCTGCTCGGCCGCGTGTTCAACCGAATCGGCCAGGCCCGCGAGCTCGACGTGCCGCGCAGTCTCCGGGCCACGCTGCGGCATGGACTGCTGCCGGTTCTCGTCACGAAGCCCAGACGGATCGCCGAGACCGTGGTCGTCGTTCAGGACGTTTGCCAGGAGATGCGGCTCTGGCAGCCGAAGGTCGAGGCGTTTCTGGCCGATTTGCGGCGGCAGGGCGTTTTGCTCCAGCGTCTCTATTTCGACGGCGATCTTTCACGCGTGTCCGATCGTCCCCATCGTCAGACGACTCCCCTCGAAACGTTCCTGCGCGACAGAACCTCCGTCCCGATCATGATCGTGAGCAGCGGGTCTGGTCTGGCGGCCACACTGGCGGATCCGGATCAGCCGTGGATTCGTCAGCTTGGCGACCGAGGTCGGACGGCGTGGCTCAATCCCGTGACGGATCTGCGCCTCTGGACGCGGGCATTCGCCGATCTCCCGATCGACGTGTGGCCGATGACGCGTCAGGGGCTGCTGGAGGCCGCCCGACAGCTCGCCGGCCTCGATGCAGACACGAGCGCCGCGGCGCGTGCGCAACTGGCAGCCGAAGGCCGCGTGACGCTCGAAGACATCGAGCGGCTCAAACGGCTGGCGAGCCTGGTCCCCCACCCGACGCCGACTCTGCTCAACCTCCTTCGCCACCGGTACGCCCCAGACGTTTCCGACGCCGCCCTGCTGCACCTGATGCTGCAGGCGGAAGGCCCCGCGGCACCCATCATCCGGCTGGACGACGACGATGTGCGCCGACATCTGAACGACGTGCGGCGGGAGAACCCTGATCTCGAGGAAGCCGTTCGGAAAACCGTGCTCGCGATCCTCCGCGATTCCGAGCCAGTGCCTGGATCGGCGGCGCACGAACGGTGGCGGATCGCGGTTGCAGTCCAGCAGGTCCTGCTCGACGAAGTCACGGGGGCTCGGACGGATCAGACGCCATCCGCCGAGACACTGCGGTCGCTCGCCAGCGGGCCGATGTGGCAGGAAGTCCGGGACGCGCTTCGGATCGCGCCGGACAGGTCGGCGGCAATCGTCCAGGCCGAGGCGCTCGCCACGGGTGGCGGTCGGGCGCTCGATCCACCCGTCGGCGACGAGCGGCTCGCCCTTGCGGGCCGCATGCCCTGGTCCTGGCCAGGGTTGCGCGAGCTGGTCCCGGCGGCCCTCACGGCTGCGCTTCTGCTCCTCGGGGGGTTGTCGCTGAATGCGTTGCCTCTCCGCAACGTCGGTCACATTCAGGATGCGTACGAGCTCAGCTACGCGCCCACGCCGTCAGCGTCCACTCCACAGCTCACTCTGGAGCGCTTGATCGAGGACGTCACGATTCCTCAGCAGGTCGATCTCTATCGGCAGGAGGAGCTTTTCAGAGCGGGCCTCTCACTTGCGAACGGGCCGACTACCGTGCAGCTGACGGCGGAGGACACGGGCAGTTACTATCAGGTCCGGGCAACGTTGCCGGAAGACAACCTGGCCCTCAGCAAGCCGGTCTGGGTGGCTTCAGACCGGCTTGCGTTCGTGCTGATCAACGCGTATCCGTGGGCCAACGTCACCATCGCAGATGGTCGAACGACCACGACGGCTCAACAGACGCCGTTTACCGCCGCTCTCATGCCCGGGTCCTATCAGTTGCGATTCGAAAATCCCAACCTGAATCCTCCGTCGACGCTCGAGCAATCGATCACCGTGACGACCAGCACATCGGTCGTCGTGACGATGCCGAATTTCGACAGCGAGCGCGCGGCCGACAGCCTGATGCAGACACGTCAGTAGCCCCGCATCAGGCCCTCGAACTTGCGTCAGAAGCCGTAGCCGCACTGGCCCGCCGGGAAGATCCGGATGTTCTGGCTCGAAACGACCGTGCTCAAGCCTGTGGCGTCCCGCACCTGCAGATCGACACGCATGCTGATGAACTGCAGGCCGCCACCGCTCGTGCCCTGCAGCCCCCCGAAGAAGTTGCAGCTCGATTCATCCGGCTTCAATGTCGGAAGGGTGCTCGTCGTCCGCGGATCTGCGGGGTCGGGACCTCTCTGCCGCGGGCCGACGAAGTATGCCCAGATGTATTGCTGGATCGGCGTGGGCGCCGTCGAGGCGCCTCCGTCGAAGACACAGTCGAACGAGGCGTTGCCCTGGGGATTTGTCACCAGGGGGCACGCGTCGAGCGTGCCCGCCGGGAGAATCGTGACGGGAGCGGGATCCGAATTGAGTTTTCGTTTCGAGTCCGACAACGACCGGACCACGAAACGTGCGGTCGGTACGTTTGGCGGCGTCACGGTCAGGGTCGTCGTCTGCGTGCCGTTGAGCGTTGCCGAGATCGTCACCGCCGTCGACGCTCCGACGGCTGTGGTGTTGACCGTGAACGAGCCGGTCGTCGCGCCGCCATTCACCGTGACCGATCCAGGAACGGTGGCGGCGGCGTTGCTGCTGGACAGCCCGACGTTGACGGCGCTCGAGGGTGTGGGGCTCACGGTGACGGACCCCTGCGAGGCGTTGCCGCCAACGACGCTGGTCGGGTTCACGCTGACGCTCGCGACCGAGGTTGTGGCGGGTGTGACGCCGTTATTGTCATCACCACCGCAGCCAAACGCGAATAGCGTCGGCAACAGCGCTGCGGAAGCCACGCTCACGCAGCGTATACAGTGCGAAGAAATTGTCGTCATGGTCCCTCCTGAAGGTGCACGATCAACGACGTGGACAGCAGGCGCTGTCTGGACGCCGCGTCGAATCCTGCGTTGAACTCGAGGCGGGGAGTGATGGAAAATCCGACCCCTCCGGTGACGTGGATCTGACTACCGCCCTCCGAAAGGGCGATGCCAAGGCGCTCGTCGAACAGTCGATCGAATGCCGTCGTGGGCGTCCGTGAAGCATCGAACTGGACCGAGTGGTCCGGGTCGTACCAGACGCCGCCGCGCAGCCGCACCGGCGCGCCACTGTCACGCAGCAGCGCGTACTGACCTGAGAAATGGATCTCCGTGCCGTCGTCCACGCTGAAGCTGTCCTGCTGACCAGTCGCGAGAGCCTGGTCGGTGACGAAGTCATCGATGAGGCGCGAGTAATCGATCCACGTGACCTCGCCTGAAAAGACCAGCCGCGGAGTCGCCCGAACGGAGGTGCCGAAAGCCAGCGTGTGTGGGACCCGAAAGGTTCCGACGCGGACCGGATCGTCGCCGTCCTGGGTTGTGAACTCGAAGGACGCTCCATGGCGATAGACCACGCCGATCCTGGTGCGGCCGTAATCAGTGGTGAACCCGAATGTTGGCGCGACGCTCACGTCGCTCCCCAGCTGACTCGACCGCCCGAACTCAACGTCGAGCTTCGGCGGTCCGAGAAAGCCGTCGATATCGAATCGCCGGAACACCGAGTTGATATCGAACGAATAGAGCGTGAGCGCGCCCCCGATGGAAACGTTCTGTCGAAGTTTGTACGCGCCGGCCGCACCGTAACCGGTAATGCTGACGTTTCGAACCCCTTCCTGTGGGCTGTCACGTCTTGAAGTGAACTCGGTCGGATCCTGCTGGAAGACGCCCTGTGAGAGAAACGTCTGATCGACGCGAGCGAGCTCGTGCCGATATCCGGCGACGACCCATCGGAACGAACGGTGCGGATAGACTCCGGCGAAGTAACCCACGCCGACGTGGGTGCCGGTGCTGTCCACGAAGACGGGCCCCTGGATGACGTCGACGCCTTCGTTGATGATGGTGCCGGAGAGCCGACCCCTCTCGAGAAACGGTGAGAGGCTCCGTGTCCCCCTTATCTCGACGGACAGTTCAGGTCCGAGGAGCTGTGTGAGGCCCGCCGGATTCGCAAACGTTGCCGTCGCATCGTCGGCGAGCCCGGCGAAGGCGCCACCGAGCGCCAGGCTCTTCGCGCCGGGATTGATGAAGTCGAATTGGAGGGGAATCTGCAGGCTCGTCTGCGCCGCGACCGAGGACGGCGCAGACGCGCAGATCGCCAGCGACAGGGCGACGCCTGCGTAGACACCTCTCGACCAACCAGCGAGACGCATCATAAACGGATCAACGCGGCGAGGCCGCAAAACGAACAAACGGAGCCAGGATCACTGCTGCATCCCGAGCGCTTGAAGGATGCGTGGGGAGATCAGTGCCTTGTCGGCGGCAAACCGGGTCGTATCCCCGGCGCGCGCGAGTTCCGACCGAGCGGCGTCCATCTCGCTTCTTGGCGCCGCACCGGTCAGAACGAGGGCAGCTCGGCTGCTGGCGAGATACAAGTACGCCCGGGGCGTCGGCGTTCCGAGGGACACGATGTTGGTCAAGTACGTCACCGCCGACTTGTAGTCGCCAGAGAAGAACCGCACCATGGCGCCCCGCTCGTCCTCGCCGGGGAGCGGCGTCCATGGCTGTGACGAGGTCGTCGCGCGTGCCGCGTTGGCGGCCCCTGCCCGCGGCGGACTGGCCTGCGCTGGCGGCCGCACCGGCTGCTGAACGGGCGATTGCTGAACCGGGGCAGTCGCCGGCCCGGCCGCGTTCGTCCCACCGGCATTTGCCGTCGTCTGTTCCGTCGGGTTCGGGGTCGGCGTGTTCACGACTGTCTTGGGTGCCGCGGGCTCGATCGGCTTCGGCGCCAGCGCGATCCGGCGATCGGCGATCTGTTTCTCCAGCGCGTCGATGCGTGTGCTCTGCACACCGAGCGCTCGCGCGCTCTTTGCGCCCTCGCTCGCCTGATCGAGCCGATCCTGCGACAATGCCTGCTGCGCGTCACCCATCAGCAGCTCGAACTTCGTCGTGGTGACCTGCGCGGAAAATTCCTTGTACGAGGCGTCGGTCGGACGAATGAGCTGCGCTTTCGTCACGCTCTCGAACGCGCGATCGGCATCGGCAAACCGCCCCAGATTCAAGTACGCCACGCCGAGGTAATAGTCGGGATTGAAATCCCGGTACACATCGCCACCGAACAACACGTTGCGGCCCGGGTTCGGTGCACCGAGCCTCCGTGCCGCTTCGATGTTCGCAATCGCCTGTTCCCAGTTGCGTTGCTGGACACTCCGTTGCGCGTCGACGTACGCCTGCGACCAGGTGCGCGTATCATTCCGCTGCGGCTGCTGGGCCGCAGGGTTCTGCAGTGTCATCAGGAAGCCAAGCACCAGGAACACGCTCGTAATATATCGAATCGATTTCCAGCGCGGAAGGTAAACGCAAGCCCATCAGGCTCGTGCCGCTAGGTTGTGTGAAACGCTCGCCACCACTGATGAGCTTTGCGTGGCCGCCGCTGCGAGCGCGCGCAGCAACGGACGCAGGTTGCGCGCGTGCATCGACTGCACCCGGAAGACACCGGCGCTGCAGTCGCCAAGCGTGTCGGCGAGCAGCGTCTCATCGGTCCGCGCGTCGACGATGAAGACGATGCGCTCAAGCGGGAAGTGGCGTGCCAGCTCGTGAATTTCGAACACGCACCCTGCGTTCTGACGTGAGAACCCGCGCAGATCCATGAGCACGGCGTCGCTTTCGTCGACGAGCTCGGAGAGCACCGTCCGCCACATGTCATCATGGCAGAAATACTCGTTCACACGAAAGCGGAGGTCGCGGTCAGGCTGCAGATCGCGCTCGTCGAGCCGGCGCCGCATCGTTTGCGGACTGTCGATGAACCGACGAGCCAGCCTGCCCGAAACGAAGTCCAGGAATTCGTGCGGCTCGATCGTTCTCGAGGCGAGATCGACGCCGGCGATCAGCTGGATGCTTCCGACGCGGCGCCAGTGCTTGTCGATGGCGTCGAACAGCCGTTCGCTGCTCTTGCCGATCGAGAACGACCGAAGGAGCAGGAGCGCCGGAAATCTCTGCAACTCGGACCGCTGCCGGGTCGAGAGCCACGAGAAACCAGCGTACGTGCAGGCTTTGTAGAGACCGAAGGCGGCCGGACCCGCAAGCACCCACAAGGGGTGCTCGAAGGCGAGCCCGTTGGCGTGAGTGACCGCAAACAACAACCAGATGACATCGAGCGTCAGCGACTCGTCGCTGAGCCTCTTCGCGTCGTACCGCCGCTTGATCCACTTGAGCGCGATCCATCCGAACACTGTGAACAGGGCAAACCCGATCGCAGCCAGGATCAGGAGCGTCGTGATCGGCCCCACGTCGAGTGCCACGGAAAGGTCGGCGATTGGAGCCAGGTACGTCACGTTGTTGCCGACGAGCGTCAACACGGCTTCGCTCCCGAGCGCCGACACGAACATGAACGCGAAAATCAGCGGCGCGACGGCGCGGAACCGGCGCGAGAGGCAGGTCAGGAGCAGGACCGTCGTCGGCAGGTCGTACAGCGCCCACAACATGACGACCTGCCCCCATGTCAGGTCGGGGCTGATCGGCATCACGATTGCCGCGAGACCGAACAGGACGGCGAAATAGGCAACGGTGATCAGCGCCTTCGCTCCTCGCGACGTCGTTGCCACGATTGCCGCGGAGAGCACGATCGGCCAGGCATGGACCCATGCCACCGTCAGGAAGCGAATCGGCAGGAACTCCGTGCGCGTCGCCACGAAGTTGGCGACCGTCAACGCCGTGGCGTAGACGCAGCCCGAGACAACGTAAATCAGCGCAACGCGCCATGGCCGCTCGACCAAGCGCGCGGCAAATGTCGTGGTTTCCGGTGACTGGGAGGGGGTGGGTAATTCGAAGAGCACAGCGGGGCCGGACGCGGGATGCCGAACCGGCTGGCGCGTCCGCGATCCCGTCTCGACGTCGGGGTCCTTCGGTGGCTGGCCTCGCGCAAGCATCGAGCGGTGCACCGCCCGCGTGTAGAGTCGCAGCACCGCGAGCGCCAGGGGCCACGTCAGCACCCCGGCAAGCACGAGATAGAAGTTGAGCTTTCCGGTCAGGGCGACGACAACGGGATCCATGCCTAGGTTGCGGCCAGCGCCAGCGCGAACGCGTACGTCACGGCCGCATTCGTCACGTCGCCGTGGTTCTTGATCAAGCCTCCGGACCCGTCGAGGCTGTTGATCACGCCGTGTTTGAAGTCGTATGTCGCGTTCTCAGGAGGCGCCAGTACGCCGGCGACGGCCTCGGCTGTCCGCTGCGGACCGTTTCGGCCGACGGCGCCGAACGGATCACGCGCGTCCCCGATTTCGCGGGTCCGGTCGCCGGCCAGTCGCGACATGATGGCGTAGGCGTTGGCGAGCACCGAGTCCTTCGACGAGAAGGTCGACAGCAGGAGTCCCTTCACTGCCTGTCGGGCGATGACGTCGCGGAAGAAGCCTCGCGTGCCTTTGCCGTCATCCTCGCTGAATCCGAAATGGGAGAACGCCGCCTCCAGGAGCATCAGCGAATCGGGCTGAACCTGCGGGTCCGTTGCGAGCGCTTTCGCGCAGCTTGCCATGAGACGGCCGCCAAGGCTGTGACCAACGAGATGCACTTTGATGGCCGGGACACTCGCTTTGAGGGTCCGCACGGTGTCGGCGACACCCTTGGCGCCGACCGTTCCCGACCGTTCCTTCATCACGTACCACGTCGTCAGGTTCAGAAAGGTGCCGACGGCGCCCGCGACCGAGTCGAACACGTCCCGTGATGCGGGCGCGCCAGCGTCGACGGGATCCTTCAGCCGCTGCAGGAGGCTCGAACCCGATTGCGTGCGGACCTGGTCGATGCCTTCGGCGGGATCATCGTCCGCTCCTTCGAGCAGCGACAGGACAAGCTTGACGAATTCGTCCTGTGCTCTGGGGTTTCCGTCGAGGGTCGGCAGCAGCGCGATCGCCTTGTCCAGCTTGGCACGTTGCGCTGGAGTGGCGTCCTGCGTCTTCAGATCCTCGAGCCTTTGTCTAGCCTCCGCGAGCGCTTCATCTGGGGAGCGCAGCGCGCGGACTCCATCCCGGCCCACTTCATCGCCAAAGGTCTCGCGGAACGACTTGGACGGCCACAAGACGCCGGCCACGAGAATTCGCCGTGCCGCCACTGGCCCGAGCTCGCTTCGTGCGAGGTTGGCTCTGAGCGTCTGCATGAATCCCGTGTACAGGCGTGTCGCGTCTGCCGCATCGTTCCGAAACCCGTGCGCGATGAAGACGACGTCGGTCGCCGACTCGGTTTGTGCGTGCCCGGCCAGTGCGTCGAATTCCTCCCGTGACGTCAGCGCGCCGTCGGCGTCGAACGTCAGGGGAAAGAAATCGAAACCTTCAATCGTCTGCATGTGAACCTCCGTGGCTTTGAGACGCCTCTTCAGTTGGATGCGTGGGCGTAGGTTTCCAGACGCTTCAAAAGGGCGTGCGACGCCTTTCGCTCGTTGTCTGATACGCGCGCGCTGTAGAGGCCCAGCACGAACCGCGCCGTGTCGTGCACGGACGCCCAGTAACGAGGTGCGCCAACCCTGGCGTGAAGATCGTCGAACTCTTTCTCGATCGAATCGAGCGCATCGGCCAGCGTGCCGCGCCCAACGGCCTCGAACATCGTCAGCTCCGTCTGGGCCGTCACGCTCCAGAAATCGGGGTCGCTCCGCACCTTGGTCGTCAGGTTCTGTCGAATCTCTAACTGAACGGTTTGGTCGAGGCCTTGCCAACCGGCGCGCCCGGCGTTCAGCGCAAGTTCGGCCGCGATGCGGTTAATCGCCGGATAATAGAAGTTCGGGTCGCCGCCCCTGCGGGCGATTGCTTCTGCGGCTCCGTAGTGGCGAATCATTCCAGAGATCGCCGTGAGCGTTGCCTCACGGCGTCCCGCCGCCGATTCGATGAGCGCCAGACGCTTGAACGCCGAGCCGTAGAGGCTTTCGCGCTCCATCGTGGGCTGAATCGCGAGGAGCCGGTCGAGCAGCGACATCGCCTCGGCAATCAGGCCGCGCGCCTCGGCGACCGCTTTCGGCGAGAGTCTTTCTCCAATCTTCCGCGGACCCGACGCGTGAAGAGCAGCGACCGATTTTTCGGCCGTACGGCCAAGCAGGTTGCTCAGCTGCTCGGCCGTCCTGAACGATGCCATGCCATCCTCGACGGATAGCGCTTTTCGATACCAACCGATGGCATTGGACCAGTCGCCCGTTTCGGCCCACGCGTGGCCAAACGCCTCCGCCACCTCGCCCTGACGCCCCCACACCCCGCTGAACCGCTGCTCGAGATAGCGGAGTCGAGGTATCTGCTCGTCCGGGACACCCTGCACGCGGGTTCTGACGGCAAGGGTTTCGAGAGCCACTCGCAACGCGAACGACGAAGCCACGCCAGAGAATTCGTCCTCGAGCGAAATCGACGGGCTCTGTGCATCGGGCGCCTCCGGCCTGAACTTCCAGTCCGGGTCGCCGTAGCACTGATATGCCGCCCACGTGTTACCGCCAAGCGTGTGCGCCACGTCGCGTGCGGCGGCCACGGCGTCGATGAAGCGGTCGCCGCGGAGCAGCCTTTCGTAGAAGGATGTCGCAAAAGCGCGTGCCGCGATGTCGTCAACGGCCCATCCGGCTGCAATGACCGCGCGCACGCCGATCGCGATGAGCTTTTCAGCCATGCTCGCCGCGAATGCCGGACGGTCCGGCGCCGAGACGAGCAACTCGCCGGGATCGCGCGCGGCCAGGTGGCAGCAATTGACGAACACCAACTCCGGGACGACCCGCATGCTGCCGATTTCGCGTGGACCGAGAAACGTGCCCTTCGAGAGCACCACCCCCCGAGGGTCGTCCACCGACGCCGGCGGTTCGCCATGACCCGCGATGTGCACGATTCGCCAGTCGCGCTCGAGCAGCGTCGTGACCACGGTGCGGGCTTCGGGACCTGACTGCGACGGATCGTCCGGACTGATGAGAGGCGTCACGAGACCGCCAGCCGGAGGGAGCGCTTTCGAGAGCAGGTCGGCGACCGCGCGCGCCTCGGCGCGCGCTCCGGGCAGGCGTCTATACCGTTCCGGATCGACCTTTGGCTCCCCGATCACGAGAATCGCGGCTTCCGCACGGGCGTCGATCACCTGCGTTCGGAATTCGCTCGTCCGCAGCTTGCGCAGGAGCTTCACGCGAATCGCCCACGGTCTGGGGTCGTGGCGCGTGTCTGTACTTGCGTCCAACAGTTCCCACGGGATCCCGGCTGTGCCGCCGTCGAGCTCAATCAACATCTCGGAGCTGCCGCCGAAGAACGGCTCCATCTCCGCTGGCACCAACAGCTGAAACAGGGTCCGGCCGATGCGCGTGTCCTGACTCCTGTCGTTGGATGCGCTGGCGACCAGCTCTCGGACGAGCGGCGCCTGCGTGGCCAGCGCCCGCACCTCGGTGCGCGCCCGCTTTGTATCGAGGGTGTACTCGATGACGCCGGCACCGTCCGAGCTCTTGCTCATCGTCGCGGAAATGAAGTCGTAGTCCACGCCGCGGTAACCCGAATCGAGCGGACGCATGAGCGCGCCGGGTCCCTTTTGCACCGTCTCGGTCAGGACGTACTGTTCGGGGCTGGCGGCCACCTGAACGTGCAACGCTCGCCAGGCATCCCCGGCGCGGTCCAGGTACAGCTCGATGAGGTGCAGCGCGCTTACGGTTGGCCAGCCGTTGGACGCGAGACGTTCGTTCGCGGCCCGCACACCCTGGGCGATGAGCTGCGCCGACTGGCCCGCGGAAATGCCGGTGCCGCCGCTGCCGATGAGGGTTGCCGCGATCTCGAGCCGCGGCGGGGTGGTATGGCGGTCCAGAGGTTTCTCGGTTGCTCGCTGCGCCCAGGCGATCACACCTTGAGAGACCGTGGTTGCCAGTTCGGCCGCCGCGAGTTTGCCCTCTGCTCCAAGGCCGAGCACGATGACCGCCTCGGGGCGCGGAAGACGCCACGGGTTGTTGGGATCGATGTGCGTGTTGATGAAGATCTGGTGTGTGCCAGGCACGTCCGGATAGAGGTTCGCCCTGAGCGATCGATCCATTGCGCCGCCGACGAGCCGATCCATCACGCGTTCGGTGCCGGTCAGCCGTAGCGCGCGGTAGTGACCGAGCAGCAAGGGGTGGCGTACGAAGCTGAGATCGCCATTGATCACGGTGACACGCAGTGGAACTTCGCAACCTTGCTGTGCGCGCGAACGGGACGCGGCTGGCATCCGGAAAAGGCGCCGGCGTTCCGCCGGCGGTTTTGCCGCAACGGCGCCGCGTGTGGAACCAGGTACCGTCACGGAGACCAACAGTTCGGTATTGCCGGTCTGGAGCAGCTCCAGGTATGCCGGAAACGCCTCTCTTGTGGAGCCAAGCGCCAGGTGTTCCGCATTGACGCGCCAGGCCGGTACGCCTGGCAGCATCGCGCTCTCATGCGTCACGCGGCCATCGCCAGCCTCGTATTCGAGAAACGCCAACCCGCCGGGGCCTTCCTCGTAGCCGTACGGTGTGAACGGCGCTTCGCCAACCACGACCGCGACCTGCCGCGATTCGGCAAGCACGCCCTTGGCCCGCTGGCGCTCGAGCCTTCTCCAGAGCGCTGCGGCTCGATCGAGAATGCGCTGCGTCGGCACGCCCCAGCGGTACGCTTCGCGTTGACTGTCCAGGTTGTGCCACGAGCTCAACGCGGCAGCCCGCCTCGAGTCGGCGTCGGCAAGACGCGTCCAGGTGCTGCGCCTCGACAGCCCCGTCGTCTTGCCACCGAGCTCCGCCTGCAGCTGGACGAAGCCGTAACCGCTCGCCATGGCGCGCCGCGAAGCGGCGTCATCCGTGACCGGACCGATCGCCGTCTCCGGGCTCGCAGAAGTGTCGTCGCCCGAAAGCACCTGCATCGGCGTCCAGAATCCGCCGTTCGGCGGCCCGAGCATGAGGAGCCTGGCGCCATTCTTTGCCATGAGGCGGGTCCAGACGTCCGGGCGAACTATCTGAATGGTCCGCGCGACCAGGGCTCCTGCCGAGTGGGTGAGGATGCGCACAGGCGAATCGATGCCGTTTCTTGCGGTCAGCAACCGGGCGACGTGCGTGGCGAGCCGGCGGGCTTGATCCTCGACAGGCCGCTTCCACTCGAACGCCACCTCGCTGACCTCGTGCGTTCGTGACAAGAACTCAACCAGCTCGGTGTAAGACGCCCGAGGCAAGCCAACGAGAACAGCGGCCGGTCGCTCTGCGTTTCCCGGTCCGGCCTTCGGGGCGCGGGTGCCAGTCGCCGATTCACCCGCCCATGAGAGCGGTCCGATCTTCAGAAAACGATCAGGCTCGTCTTGCGCGAGCGCGTTGACGATCGCTCCTGCGGTCCGCTCGTTGCTGAAATACCGGAAGTGCGAAACGCCGCTCCCTTGATCGAGGGCGAAAACGGCACCCTGCCGCCGCGGGGGCCCGCCGTACATGGAGCGCGTTTGAACGATCAGGTCGTTGTCCGTCCAGAAGAAACCGTCAGCCAGCAGGGTCTTGATCCAGGACGTGACGGAGTCGGCCTCCAGATCGCCGGCTACGACGCGGAGACTGCCGTCGATTGGCGCGGTCGTCTGGTGAAGCCACTTCACGAGCGGGCTTTCAGGGAGCATGGCGGCGAGACCGGGAAGCACGGCGGGATCGGCCCGCCGTTTCGCGACCTCGGCCAGAAAATCGATGAGGACAGGCGCGACTGGAACGCCCGCCAGTTCGAGCGTCCACTTGAAGACCGAGACATACGCGTCCAGGCGTTTCGAGGCCAAGAAGGTGCCGCGTGCCGGGCATGCGACGCGGACGATCCGATCCACACGAATGCCGCGCTGCCGGACCAGGGAGGTCAGCGCTTTGAGCTCGGCGCGATCGGCTTGGTACTCGTGTCCGGCGAACGGTTCGAACCTGTCGGTCTGCTCGGAGCACACGCGCGCCAGAACCTCGGCAACAAGCCCGCCGCGCGAGTGAGTGAGCAGGTGCAGCCGCGCGCCCTGCGGGCACGCTTTGGCCAGCGTCATCGCGTTGGCGATGGGGCTCGCACCGAGGGTCGGGTGATCGAGCCCGTACACACGCCCGTTGTAGTGGTCGAACAGAGAACGGACGCGCTGCGGATGTTCCACCCAGAGCCGGGAAAAACTTTCACTGGTTTCGGTGAACGTGCCGTGAACGAGGACGAGGAGCGGCCCGTTATTGGGAACGGAGGGCAGCCGTGTGACAGGGCGCATGCGTCCCTTGAGCTGCGGAAGCGCATCCGGCTGCAGTTCGTACAGGCCGGGATTGACCTGAGCGTCCACTCGGCGGACAACCGCCGACGCTGCAAAGTCGGCTGCCTTGTCGCCGACGAGGTCGGCGATCACATCGAGGCCCGTCAAAACGACGTCGCCCACTCCGCGTGGTGCGCCTCGATCGATCTCTCCGATCGCCGGGTCGTGCCACTGAAGACGAGCGGGAACGAGCACGCCGTCACCGTCAGTACCGGTGCTCCGGTCCGACGCGTCGCGGCGCTGCGCGAGCAGAAGATCGCGGGCACTTTCCGGGTGCAGTACGAGCGCAGGGCCTCTGTCGATGTGCAGCACCACGACGTCGCGACCGGGCCTGGCGGCCACGACCGCTGTTTCGCCGCCGCCGCGAGTGGCTGCGAGCTGTATTGATGCTTCGAGCCGGCCGCGGCCGAGGCCCGCCGCGCCGGCGCGAGTGACGATCCGTCCCGTGGCGTCCGCCTGCCGTCCATCAGGCACGATGAACGTGATTGGCTTATGGCTCGATCGCGCCACAGGCCCTCTCTCAGCGCCTCGTGGCGCGGCGTCGCCTCTCGGCCGCCGCCTTCCTTCTTTGCGGGTCAGGGGACGATCGCTTCATGCCGCCTCGGGGACGGCGTGCCTTTCTCTCGCCCGTGACGCGCGACAGCTTCACCTGCAGCGATCGCGAGGTTGTCGCTGGAAGCGGATCGAGCGTGTAGTCAGGCAGGATGTTCTGGTCGTACAACAGCGCGTACACGAGCGCCTGGTTCGTCTTGTGGCCGGGACGGAACACGTTGTTCTCCAGCCATTCGACGACGTGAGCCAGTCCCTTTCCCAGGTCGATGTCGACGTCGGCCGAGTGAACCAGCGCGTTGGCCGCTCCCGGAAGCGGCATCGTGTCGCGCGAAAACGAAAGCTGCACGTTGCCTTCCGCGAAGCGCCTGTGCTTCCAGCTGTCAGGGTGCGCGGGCAGTCCGGGACGCGATGCCGGCGCCCGATGGCCAGCGGCGCCTGCGAAGTCGGCCGTGCGGGCCACACGCTCCTTCAGGCCGCCTTCGACGAAAAGAAACACGCGATCCAGTGCGACGTGACGAACGCCGCGCACGAACGACAGAAGCGGCGCGCCGTCAACCCGCGTATCTCGAAGCTTCGCCTCGATATTCAGGCACGCCATCTGCGCGGCTGTCTGGAGCGACCGAAACGTCGCCTCGTCGAGCCCGCTGTCGGGCGCCGCAAAGGGTGACGCTCGGCCGAGAAGCCGGCCGAAACCCTCCGGCAGCGCGCTCGTTCCCGGTGAATCGGGAACGAGCATCAATCGCAGCACCAGCGTATTCTCTTCGACGCCGTCTCGGACGAAATCGCTTCGGCGGAGGAGCCGCCACGCGGGCCGATGGTCCGCCGCCGAGAACGTCATTCCGTACAGCTGCCCGGCATCGAAGGGCAACTCGAGGTCAAGCTCGAACGTCGCCGATACGGCCTCGCCGCGGTACAAAGGCCGCGGGCCGCCCGACGCAAACAGGTCGGAGATCTCGATTCTGAGCGGCCCGCCGTTCCACAGGTTTCGGTCGCAGCCGTACAGCAGCATGGTCAGGTGTTTGGCGGTCATGGCGGATCCTCTAGGAGCCTCGGCGCGTGGTCGGGTGTCGGGCATTCCGCGCGCGTCGTTTCGCCGGCCGTCGACGTCGTCGTCTGCGCGTCGGCCGCGTCAGCGATCGCTCGATCCGGTTCAGCTTCTGCGACGTCGCGGACCACACCGCTTCCATCCCGCCCTGCTCGTAACACGTCCGACATTCCTTGACCGTCACCGGCAGCTGGACGTGAGGTTTGTCGAGGAACTTCTTCCAATCCCCGCCCCATTCGAGCCCACGCGCGTTGGCGGCCATGCCGATCGTCGCCCAGACGGAAATCGGGGCGCTCCAGTCCGGTTTGCCGTTCGCGAACGGGCAGAGATCGGCAGCCAGCCCGTAGTTGTGGTTCGACTCGCCCCCTCGCGCCTGCGTCACGACGGGGCCGGGCTTTGTCCGTCCCTGCGCGAACAAGGCATCCTGTTCCGCGAACGTGCGCAGTCCCTGGACGACCTCGACGACGATGCCTTGCAGGGCGAGCGTGGCGATGACGTCGCGTACAGCAGCGGCGAGCGCCGGGTGGAGCTGGCGGAGCCGCCTTTCAGACGAGAGGTTCACGGCCGACCGCCTCACACTGGCGAAAACAGCGGCCGCTCGAACTGGTCGGACCGACCCTCGAGCTGTGGCACCTGATCGAATCCGCGCTTCTTCAGCTCCGTCACGGCCCGATCGTGCAGCTGCTTGTAGGTCAGCCGGCCATTCGCGGTCTGCATCGCCTGCACGAGCGAGTACGTGAGCGCGCCTGTGTACACGCCGTCGATGAAGGCGTCGGCCGACGTCTGAGTGTCGCGGCACCCAGTAATGAGCACTTCCGGGAGCTCGGCCTTGACGATGTCCCTGGTCTTTCTGGCGCTGCGCGACGATTTTCGCAGCTCGGTCCTGACCGGCAGAATCGAGCGACGACCCGATTCAGCGACCATCAGATCCCACGGGCTCGGCAGATATCGCTCCTTGACCGGCGCGTCCGGCGGCAGGATGGCGCGCGTGTTCGTTCCCGAGTGACAGCAATCCATGATGACCGTGAGGCTGACACCGGCGCGGGTCTTGTCGAACGCCGTCCGCAGCCAATCATCTCTCAACGGATCTTCCCAATCGAGATCGGTCGGACACAGAATCTCGTCACGTCCGTCGGCCTCGTCGAGATTGGCGTCGTCCGGCACGTGCGATCCGTGTCCGGAATAATGCAGAACGGCCACATCCCCTTTCTTCGAATCCCGCACCAGCCGCGTGATGCGGGCCTGCATCGCCTTCTTGGTCGCGGCGGCGTCGGTCAGCGTCACCACGTCGCCGCTCTTGAAACCGTAGAGGTTGATCAGCGCCTCGCGGAGGTTCTTGACGTCGTTGACGCATCCCCTCAAGTCTGCGCCGGGGACTTGGTATTTGTTGATGCCGATCAGCAGCGCGCGCTTGGTCACTGTACCCTCCAACGTCTTTCTCCGGGCTTGACGAGACCGGCATCGTAACACCAACGGCAGCGAATTCTTCTTCGTGTGGAAGGTATCGGTCGGAGAGTTGTGCAGCGCCCGGTTGACGGGCACGTGTAGCGAAACGGATGAGTTAGATCAAAAAAGAAAACGTTGGCGATCGTAACCGATCGCCAACGCCAG